>OBNQ01000020.1_pt1 | contig 28578 bp, 24 predicted proteins | sample 1494201 | NCBI WGS metagenome assembly OBNQ01 (sample SAMEA3275557, study PRJEB22092) | marine metagenome | biome: ENVO 01000043; feature: ENVO 00000569; material: ENVO 00002150 | collected 2014-06-21T11:00:00+00 | depth 2 m
GCCTACGAAGAGGTAAAAGCTCCCCAAGTTAGCCTGCAGCACTTCGCTGAGGTCTTCAAACGCCATCATCATAAGCTCGAAGTCCTGGCTCTGTTCTTCGGTCAATTGAAATGTCATTAATTCAGGCGGCATCAGCAGGGAAGCAATCTGAGAAAGCATCACCATAGCTACCATCACCACTATTACCGATTTAACATTGAATCTAAAACCGTCTAAAAAATGGCCAAATTCCACATCTTCACCTGCTTCATCTTTACGGGCAAAATGAGCGAATCCAACGTTCAAAAGACCACTTACTATACCTGCTAAGATTGCAATGACCGTGGCTTGAATGAAAGTGTTGAAGGAGAATACCCCACCAATACCCGTTGCAACAGTCGCAACAACGAAGGAAACGACCACGCTGAACAGCGTGAAGGCCGTATACATTCCGGCTTTATTCTTGTATCTAATCCATCCAGCTTGAACGGCTTGTCTTGATGAAATCTTTCTCATTGGGATGCGGTTTGCAATGCTTAATTTTGGAGCAAATTACAACAGACGTTGAAAGTAACTTACGGTTTAGAGAATTTTCAGACACTTTCTTGTGCAGTGGCTACCACAGGGACCTTTGATGGGGTACATCTGGGCCATAGAAAGATTCTTGATCAACTTGTTGCAAAGGCCCGCGAAGTAAACGGAGAAAGCGTTTTGTTGACATTCTCACCGCATCCAAGATTGGTTCTACAACCCGATGTCGAGTTGGAACTGTTGTCCAGTCAAAAAGAGAAGATAGCACTGCTAGAGAAGACCGGATTAGATCATTTGATCATTCATCCATTTACCAAGGAGTTCTCAAGAACCCAATCTTTGGACTTTGTTCGAGAACATTTGGTCAACACTATTGGGGTAAAGCATCTCGTGATTGGGTACGACCATCACTTCGGAAGAAATAGAGAAGGAAGCTTCGAACATTTGAAGGAGTTTGGTCCTATCTATGGATTTGAAGTTGAGGAAATAGCAGCATTAGATATCGATCAGGTCAATGTGAGCAGTACGAAAATTCGCACCGCTTTGGCTGAGGGGAAAGTGGAACTGGCCAATAACTATTTGGGTTCTACCTACAGTATTAGTGGAGGCGTCGTGAAAGGCGATCAGATTGGTAGAACGATCGGTTTTCCTACCGCAAACATAGAATGTGATTTCGAGCATAAACTATTGCCTGCGGATGGTGTCTATGCCGGATTGCTCCATGTTAATGGGGAAGTATATCCCGCGATGGCCAATTTAGGAGGTCGACCCACCCTAAAAAGTGCACAGCGCAAGTTAGAAGTACACTGCATTGGAATTGAGATTGAGCTCTACAGTGCGGATGTGAAATTTGAATTGACCCATCATCTTCGTGATATACAGGAATTTGATAACTTGGAAGGGCTTAAAAAGCAGTTGGCCGCAGACAAATCAGAGGCTACGCGGCTTTTGGCACAGAAATAGATTAGAAAGAGAAGAATTTTAATACAACCACATGAAAAAAATCGCCCTCATTGCAGCCGTTGGTCTACTTGCAGTAGCATGTACCAAATGGGAAAACAAAAGCACAGAGTTTAAGGTAACTGGCCTTTGGACTGGTGTAAACCAAGAACTTCAAGTACAAGCATTGCCGTTTTTAGATTCTAGTGATGTCACTGCTACGCCGTATACAGAAGCAAACTTCATGGAAAACGGAGGCCTGACAATAGATTCAGCAGGTGTAAGATTAGACAGCATGGGTTGGTCGATTAAAAACGATACCATCCTTGTTCTTAACGGCATCGACCTAGGGTTTGACAATCCACTCGGTGGTGGTCCAAGCTTAGTGCCTAGCAACCTCGAATTTGACATCAGAACGTTGACGCAGGAGCAATTCAACTTCAGATTTGATACCGTAATCTCTTTGAGCATTCCTCAATTGCCCGTACCAGTGAATCTTACTTTGAAGCAGATTCAACGCTGGGAGAAATAAGAGTAACAGCACTTATTTAAAGAAACCCACGCCTGCGGCGTGGGTTTTTTTATGCCCTACCCTCGGGCTGCGGAAACCAGGGCTTTGATTTTGTCTTCGTCGCGTTTCCATTCACCTTCAAAGCCAAACGAATCGTCATCAGAAGCTGACCATTTTCTTGCGGTGCAATGATAGGCCGTTACGCCCACCTCTTTAAGACTAGGTACGACCTCAGCATGTACACCGCTGCCCGCTTGAATTTGTAGTCTACCACTGGCCCATCTTATGACCTTTGCAAGCCCTTGCGGATTTACTTTTGGCTGAAAACCACTGGTCAAGATTCGTTCTACACCTAACTGAACGAGCGTGTTTAGGACTGCTTCAGGGTTCTTGCAAACATCATAGGCACGGTGAAACGTGATGCCGAGATTGTGCTGTTTCGCCTTAGCCGTAACGAGGGTCATGAAGCGCTCGTCCAACATACCTTCCCCAGTCAATGCGCCAACTACAATGCCTCGAATCCCCGTTCTCGATAACATTTCTAGATCGAGCAACATTTGGTGTTGTTCACTTGAGGAATAGTGGAAATTCCCTGCTCGAGGACGTAGCATGGCATACACAGGAAGCGGCGTAGCAGCGACTACCTCACGTGCCCTGCCAAAAGATGGCGTCAGGCCGCCTTCTGCCAAATTTTCGCACAGTTCAATGCGATCCACACCTAAAGCATGAAGCCCTTTTGCATGCCTCGCTTCTTCTAAGGCAATCTCAATCTCTATATGGTCGGCCATAGATCTGTACTTCGTCCAAAAAATGCCACACAGGCTGTCCTGCAGCAGGATGATTGTCGGGCAATTTTTCGTTATTTGGGATTTCAAAATTTATAGAATTTGTAGGTGGAAATCCACCTTTAGGTGCCAAGGTCATGGTATGAATGAAGGTGCCTTCTTTATCGATATTCACATCTCTATCCCACTGGTACCGTTCTACTACATCACTCTCAACGTAAATGTCGGCGTAGACCATTTCCGGAACGAGAATCCAGGATAACCTGCTCTGCAAGAAGTTGATTTTCACTGAATCTATGATGTACTTCTCTTTCCATCCAAAGTGGCCGCCAAAGTGGTCCGGACCAAAATAACCTACCCAATTTCCGTCTCTAAAATTTGTGGATCCCAACACACCATTAGCCATGGGTATATCATTTGTGCCTGTATACGGAGGCGTGGAGGGAGAGGTTAAACAGCTGTGGGTTAAGAGCCCTTGGTGAACTGCAAAATCGTAGGTCAATTCTGGACCCATGTTTCGCCCATCCCGCTGAGGCTGAACCTGCATCGAATGTACACCGAGGCTGGAAAAAGTCGCTGAGCTATCAGAAAGTATGCCCGTCAAAGAACTTAGCTCCAGGTCTAGATTTGGAAACGCGGGAGTTGCCGTTGTTCTAAGCTCAAGCTTACCATTGTAGCTCTCGTTGGAAGAGGACATAACGACCGGGACCTGTTCAACATCATAATTGTACCCTAAGGCATCTAACATTGGATAATGAAGTTGAAGTCTTTGCCAAAATGCATCATAATCGCGCTGCGCAGGGTGTGACCACAAGACCTCGGACATCGCTATGCCGCGAGGCAAGAATCTGCGGTCAAGAGTCTCTGTATTCGGAATGCTCTCTGACCAAAGGTTACACTCGCCACCAATGATGTGATGACCGTAGGTGAATCGGTCCAATTTTTCAGGATATAGATTGAAGTCGTAAACCTTCGGCACGTTTATACTGCTCACCGGATAGTCAAAATAGGCATGTGAGGTAGGGCTCACAATGGCATCATGGCCTTGCTCCGCCGCAGCCTTGGCACCCTTAAATCCGCGCCAGCTCTGCACTGTTGCGTTTGGACTCAAACCGCCCTCCAAGATTTCATCCCAACCAATGATTTGCTTGCCCTTGGCCGCCAAGTAATTTTCAATTCTTGTGTTGAACCATCCTTGCAAGGCCTCCTCATCCTGCAGGCCTTCCTCGTTCATGCGCTTCTGGCATTTTGGACAATGCTCCCAACGGTACTTCGGCGCTTCATCCCCACCAATGTGTATGTATTTGGAAGGGAAGATTTCACAGACGTAATCGAGCACGTCCTCCAAAAATTCAAAGGTCTGCTCGTTTCCTGCACAATAGATGTCTTTAAAAACGCCCCATTCGGTAGCCACGGCTACTGGTTCCCCGGTACAGCCTAAATGAGGATAGGCTGCTAAGGCCGCCTGACTGTGTCCGGGCAATTCTATTTCTGGTATTACCTCGATGCCATAACCGGCCGCATAGGCAACCACCTCCACCAAGTCTTCTTTAGTGTAGAACCCACCGTAAACGCTATCACCATGAGATCTATAAGCCGCTACTTCGGCTAATTTTGGATAGGCATCCATCGCAATGCGCCAACCCTGATCTTCGGTTAAATGCCAGTGCAACACATTGAACTTATACAGGGCCATAATGTCCAATTGACGCTTGACCTCATCGACCGTGAAAAAATGACGACACACATCCATAAGCACGCCGCGGTGTCGGAATGCTGGGCGGTCTTCAATGACACCCAACGGTAGTTTTGCTCCCTCTGTGGTTAGACGAGTCAATTGACGCAATGTCGCTCTAGCACGGTGATCACCTCGAGGACCAAATGTAATTTGGATTCCGTTTCCATCGGAAACAATACGGTATTGCTCTTCAACCAAAGAGGAGTCAAATGTCATTATCCATTCATCGGAATGGGGTGAGAGATAGTTACCATCTGTACTATCAGTTAAGCCGTTCAAAGTAACTGCAGGAATAACACCGTTCACATCTGCCCAAGGCAACTCACGCTCATTAAAATCGGACACAGACCTCGTAAAAAGGACCACAACCACACTAATAACCACTGCAAACACGCCCGTTATCCTGCGACGTTTTTGTCTATTTGTTACTCCCATGTTCTCATATATTTAGCATCCACCATCTCATTGCGATCCGCAGTACGCAGCGCATAATTAAATCCGTTGTAAACACTGTATCCGCCGTATTCACCCTTCATGTTCATGGCTAAAAAGCCAACCTGCATGCCTTCCACGCCTGGATGTTTTTTCAATATTCGTTGTACGATGTCGTAGCAAGCCTCCTCTGGAGATGCTCCTCGACGCATAGTTTCCACCACCGCAGAAGCACCTGCCGTTCTGATCATTGCCTCGCCAACACCTGTGGCAGTTGCGCCACCTACATCACCGTCAATAAACAACCCTGCGCCAATGATGGGACTGTCTCCAACACGACCTCTAATCTTATAGGCCATGCCCGAAGTGGTACACGCTCCGGCCATTCGACCGCTAGCATCCAAGGCCAGCATGCCAATAGTATCGTGATTTTCGACGTTTACACCCGTCTTGTATTCTGACTTTATAAGCCACTCTTCATAATCTTTTTGTACCGGAGGTACGGGCACTTCAAACGTTGCTTTTGAAAATCCGTTCTCAAGCGCCCATTTCTGTGCACCCTCACCGACAAGCATTACGTGAGGTGTTTTTTCCATAATCGCACGAGCCACATCTATAGGATGAATAATATCTTCCAAGAAAGCCACCGATCCACAACGGCTGTCGTGATCCATTATACACGCATCTAGAGTGACATGACCGTCGCGATCCGGTCTGCCACCTAGCCCAACACTTCTATTCGTTAAATCATTCTCAGTGACTGCTACACCTTTTTGAACAGCGTCGAGGGCATCGCCTGAGGCACCCAAGATTTCCCACGCCCCAGCATTAGCTTCCATCCCGTGTATCCATGTACTTACGACAACGGGACTGTCCTTTTTTGGTGAAAGTGAAGAAGACGAATGTGGTTGGGCAGCAAGTGGTGAGAGAACGGTTCCGGCACCTAGAGCGCCAAGGTTTTTCAGAAATTTTCTGCGAGACATGGGTTCTGTGTTTGCTTAAACTTACTGCTTATTTCCTAATTTGGGGACATGCGAAACACTCTGCTTATCACAGCTTTGCTTTTCGGTCTAACCACCACAGCCCAAGAAGCACAATGGACCTCTATTAAAGACATTAATCCATTTATCGGAACCGGCGGCCACGGCCACACGCACCCCAGTGCACAGGCACCCTTTGGGATGATACAGCTAGGCCCTAATACCCGGTACGAAGGATGGGACGGCTGTGGAGGCTACCACTTCACAGACAGTGCGATGTACGGATTCACCTGCACGCATCTCAGCGGTACTGGAGTGAGCGATTATGGTGATTTATTGATGCTACCGTATTCTTCGCCGACCAAGGAAGGAGATCACATTAAGTTCTTCAAGGAAGATGAACATGCACAGGCCGGTTACTATGCTTGTATACTAGACGACGGAACCCGAATTGAAGCCACAGCTGGAGATCGTACGGGGATCTTAAGAATACGGTTTGGTGAAGGCAGCGAGCCAGGGATTATGATTGATTTGAATTTCAGAGACCGAGTCTTAGAAAAGTCGTTCAAAGCCACTGGTCTTGGAGAGTGGCAAGGAAGTAGAATTTCAGAAGGTTGGGCAAGAGAGCAGCATTTTTATTTTGGACTCGACATCACAGCTCGGCCTGACACCGCAATAGAGATCAGCGACGGAGTGTATTGGATTCCTATGCCAGAGGGAACTCTGGAAACCACGGTTCGCGTGGGAATGAGCGGAACCTCTGAGCAAGGTGCGTGGAGAAATATTGTTGCAGAATTAACCAATAAAAACTTTGAAGAGGTATTTGACGAAACAAAAGGGAAATGGGCAAAGGAATTGGCCAAGAGCACCGTTAAAAGTGCCTCTGCAGATGACCGCGCTATTTTTGCCACAGCCCTTTATCACGCTTACTCTGTGCCCAATTTATGGAGCGATGTAGATGGCGCTTATCGCGGTGCAGACGGTGAAATTTACACCGATACCGAGCATGCACACTACACGGTCTATTCGCTTTGGGACACCTATAGAACGGCTCATCCTTTGTATACCATTACCCAGCCTGAGCGTACCCAAGAATTCATCTACGGCATGCTCGATATGTACAAGCAGCGCGGGCGTTTGCCTATATGGGAATTGGCCGGAAATGAGACCGATTGTATGATTGGCTACCACAGCGTCAGTGTGCTCGCCGATGCCATTGCCAAAGGCTACCATACCGACACTGCCCTGACCCTCGAAGCCATGGGTGCCACGGCTGAAATGGATGTCTTCGGATTGGGTGCATATCAGGAATCGGGATTCTTGAGTATAGAGGACGAAAGTGAATCGGTCAGTAAGACACTTGAATATGCCTATGACGATGCGTGTATCGCATGGACGGCCGAGCGGTTAGGAAATCCAGGGATGATGAGTAACTATAAGCAACGTGCTTCCGCTTACCGTTCGCTCATGGATCCAGAAAGCGGCTTTGTGCGCCCACGGACCAATGGAGATTTCTTATCGCCTTATGCCCCGCAGGAGGTTAATAATCATTTTACCGAGGCAAACGCCTATCAGTACAGCTTTTCTCCCGTACATGATATAGAGGGTTGGATGGAAGTATTGACCAATTTTAGAGCAGCCCGCGAAGGTTGGAATTCACTGCCGCGTAAAAAGCAAGCGATGGTCGTTAAAAGCAGGCACGATGTACTTGAAGATTTACTCGACGAGCTGTTTACCGCACCAAGTGAAACGACCGGCAGAGCGCAAGCTGATATCACAGGACTGATCGGTCAATATGCACACGGTAATGAACCCTCACACCACATTGCCTACCTCTACAATGCCACCAATAATCCAGGCAAAACGAGCTATTGGGTCAATGAAATTCTGAACTCGCAATATCAAAATACCCCGGACGGATTGAGCGGCAATGAAGATTGTGGACAAATGAGTGCGTGGTATGTGATGGCCTCCATGGGACTCTATCCATTGGTGCCCGGTCAGCCACAATACCAACTCAGCACACCTAAATGGGACGCCATACACCTTGAATTGGCCAGTGGAAAATCATTAGATATAGAAGCTAAAGGAACGGGGCCTTACCTATCAAGTTACAACCTAGGTGAAGACGTTATGACCCACAAACAGAAGCGCTACGTCACTCATCAAAAGCTGCTTGAAGGAGGTACTTGGGATGTGGAACGTGGTACAGACGAAGGACTTTGGAAGACCACACAACGTTATAAAACAAACCTAAATAACCCTACGCCTCCTGCACCCATCATTCGTGTAAACAGAACCTTTTCCGAGGAAACACCGGTGGAAATTATACCCACGGGCAGCTATGATTTATGGCGCTACGACCGCTACGAAAACGTGAAATGGAAAAAAGACCGCAAGGGCCGTGATCGAATAGGTACGGCCTACGATAACGGTTTTGTTACGGCCATTACTCCACATTTCGGATACGGAAATCACATCGCAAAGGCGATGTTCACAAAGAGAGACGACAACTATAGTGCTCGCTGGATACAAGGAACTCCAACCTCACAATACACCGCAGGGGGTGCAGGTGCGGCGGTCGATGGCATTCTGGGGGATACAGATTGGCGTAAAGGGCATTGGATTGGGATTCAAGGAGAAGATGCCGTTTTAGAGATTTCCTTAAAAGAACCTAAATCCGCAGATTCTATTTCGGTCGGCGTCTTAAAAGACATTCGAGCATGGATTGCCCTACCCAATAATGTGACCGTATCAGTACTTTTTCAAGGTGCAGAAAATTGGACAACCGTTGGTACAAGAAATTTCGAATATCGAGCACTTTTTGAAGAAGAACCAATACGACTTTCATTGCCTTTCAAAACCGATAGCGAAACTCCTATTTCAAAAATTCGGGTCTATTATGAAAACGCAGGTGAATTAATGCCGTGGCACCCCGGAGCAGGGTACCCGAGTTACTTCTTTGTTGACGAAGTGAGGCTGGACTAACTACCTGAATTCCGCTGGAATATCACACACCGGAATAGGCAGCATTTTGTGCTTATTCGCAGTGTTGAATTTCAGGTAGATGGCCATGACTTCCGCTTCTCGACCCGAGAAGTCTGAAACTGATTTTCCCGCTTCTTGTTGGGCCATTGCCCACTCTAATTCTGGATAACTAGCGCCCAACTGGTCTTCGTCTGTACGGTCATCGCCCCATAGACCGTCTGTTGGTTTAGCATCCAAGATGCTATCGACTACACCGAGATGGCGGGCCAGAGCGAATACTTCTGTTTTCAATAGATCTGCAATAGGGCTCAGATCTACCCCGCCGTCGCCGTATTTGGTGTAAAAACCTACGCCAAAATCTTCTACTTTATTGCCCGTTCCGGCAACCAACAAACCGTTGGCTTGGCCGTGGTAATAGAGGGTGGACATTCTTAAGCGCGCACGGGAGTTGGCCAGAGAGAGTTCGTGGTCCGCGCCGCCTGGACTCATTGCAGCGACAAAGTGATCGTATACAGGAGTGAGATCCACCTGGGTGTGACGAGTATTCGAGAAGTTAGAAGCGAGCCATGCCTGGTGCTGCTGACCGCGCGAAGCTTGGTCGGGATGCTGGTGGATCGGCATTTCAAGGGTAAGTAGTTCGAGGCCGGTGCGGGCACAGAGTGTAGAGGTGAGCGCGGAATCGATCCCACCACTAACACCTACAACAAAACCCTTAACGCCAGCGTTCTTTGCATAGCTTTTCAACCAATTCGTAATATGATCTGCCGTTTCCTGTAATTTCATTGCCTAGCACTTAATTTTGACCCGATGAAAGGAGTTCACCAAATATACCTCTTCGCTGCAGCGGTTTTTATTGCTGCCTTCTACTTTATTCAACGTGGGAGCGAAAAGGAAGGTTCACTATATGAAGTCAGTAATGACGGTCAGGTCGATTGGCAAGTGCATGACTTTGGTGAGGTACTCTTTGGGCGGGACAGTTTGCCTTGGGCAGAGATGCAGAAGGTGTATTGGCCTTTTGTAATGAATCAGCCGGAGCGATTCTTTTGGGCAAACGAGCGCAAGAATCAAGTGCTCATTGACCATTACACGAACGTTCAGAATTTGTTTGATCAAAATAAGGTCACTGAAGCGCTGGCAAAGATTAGTGCCAATACCAATGAGCTATTGGGTGTTGCACTGCCGGATCAGTTGTTCTATTACATCAGCGGTATTGATTTAGAAAATCCTTGTTTGTACTTCCCAGGCGGTCAGGATTCAGTCATTGCGTTCGTGGGATTGGATAATTTCTTGGGCGCTGGATATCCAGGGTATAATGCTATTCCGGGATACCAAAGAGTATTGATGGAGCAGCGTCAGTTGGGCGTAAGCTATGCCAACGCTTTGGTGGAAGGACGCATTTTGCAAAATTTTAATGACCCTTCGTTGCTTGGTCAGATGGTATATCACGGCAAACGTCACCTCGCGGTTGAGGCTGTGATGGGTGATGTACCTGCACACGAGGTGTTGGGATACAGCTTGGAGGAATACAATTTTTTGGTCGAAAACGAACGACAAATTTGGGAGGTATTGGTGCGTGAAAAGCTCCTGTTTTCTAACGATATGATGGTGCGCCAAAGATTGGTGGAACCGGCTCCTTTTTCCAAAATGGGCACTGCTATGGATGCAGATATTCCAGGCAGGGTGGCCCAATTCATAGGGTACCGAATGATGCGCAGCTTTGCGAGTAAATCGGAATTGGCCCTCGAAGAACTTTTAAAGATCCGCGATGCGCAACGAATATTGCGTGACGCACAATACAAACCGTAATGGCAGTACAGAAAGAAAGCGAAATCAAGATCACCGTTGGATTGGATGAAAACCGCATCCCTGAAACTATTGTTTGGGACGCATCCGACGGCGGAGTGACCAATGAAGAAGCCAAGGCGCTCATGATGGGAGTCTGGGACGAAAAGACTTCAGAATGTTTACGCATAGATCTGTGGACCAAAGACATGCTCATGGATGATATGAAGCGCATGTTCCACCAAACGTTTATCTCCATGGCCGACGGTTACGAGCGTGCCACCGACGATACAGCGTTGGCCGCCGATATGCGCGATTTCGCTCGCTACTTCGGTGAGAAATCAGGCATCATTGAGCCTGGAAAAGAGGGTTAGAAATTAAGCCCTCGTTATTGTCCGTACATATCAGGGGTAATGCTCTGATGAACGGTGTCGATGTAACTCAATAATTCTTCGCGGCCGGTGCGGCCTTCTGCCGAGGTCATGAATACAGGTGGCAATTCCTCCCACTGCATTAGCAGTTTCTTCTTGTAGCGCGCAATTTGTTTCATGAGCGCAGAGGAACCTAGTTTATCAATCTTTGTGAAGACAATGGAAAAGGGGATGCCTTCCATACCACACCATTCCATGAATTCAAGGTCAATCTTTTGCGGATCGTGACGACAATCGACCAACACGAAGGTGTTGATGAGGTTCGGACGTTCTTTAATGTATGTCGTGATCATGCGTTGGAAAACCGCTCGGTTCTTCTTTGACGTCTTTGCATAACCGTACCCAGGGAGATCGACTAAATACCAATCTTCATTGATCTCAAAGTGGTTGATGAGCTGGGTTTTCCCTGGACGTCCTGAGGTCTTGGCAAGGTCCTTTCGCTGCACCAACATATTGATCAGAGAGCTCTTCCCCACGTTCGATCTTCCGATAAACGCAAATTCATTTTTCGTCGGCTTTGGACACTCCTCAATGATTGCGGAGGACTTTACGAAATCGGCACTAGTAATCTTCATGGTTCTCAGTATTGGCGCAAAGTTAGGGCATTTTTCGGGTCCATTGCTGCCAAGGTTATGAACGATGTTATTCACATCCTGTTTTCACTCTTTCCCACTTCTTCCCACCGCTTTAAATAAGGGCTAACGGACATTTTAGGAAAACAAGTGGGAAAAGTTATCCACAATGTGTACGTTTGTGGGAAATCGTGGGATGATAATTCTACTTTTGTAAGAAGAGCAATCAAAAGACATGTTAAACCTCATTGGAGTACACGAATGCAAGATGGATGCGAAGGGTCGCATCAGTCTTCCTGCTGCCTTGAAAAAGCAGTTGGCGCCGGCTATGGACGACGCTTTCGTACTCAAGAGAAGTGTGTTTAGCAAATGTCTTGAGTTGTACCCGATGCAAGAGTGGAATGAAGTCATGGGTAAAGTGAATACACTGAACCGCTTCGTGAAGAAGAACAACGATTTTATTCGATTATTTACTGCAGGAGTCAAATTGGTCGAGCTTGACGGTGCTACCCGAATAGGGATCAGCCCAGATTTAAAATCTTTCGCAAACCTCAGCCGTGAGGTAGTGCTCAGCGCACACAACGGCATAGTAGAGGTTTGGGACAAGCAGGCTTATGAAGATGCAGTTAATGTAGATGGTGATGACTTTGGATTGCTCGCTGAAGAAGTAATGGGCGGCATAAATCCAAGTCAGAATGAGCTATCATGATCCAGTCCTCTTAGCGGAATGCCTTGAAGGCCTCAACATCGATCCAACAGGGTCGTACGTTGACGTGACCTTTGGCGGCGGTGGTCACAGCAAAGCCATTTTGGAAAAGCTGACCACTGGAAAGCTCTACGCCTTCGATCAAGACCCTGATGCTAAGGCCAACCTACCTGAGCACCCAAACCTAGTGTTTATCGCGGCCAATTTCCGATACATCAAAAATCACCTTCGCCTTCACGGCGCAAGGCAGGTGGATGGTATCCTTGGGGACCTGGGCGTGTCTTCACACCAGTTCGATATTGGCGAGCGCGGCTTCTCCATTCGTTTCGACGGACCATTAGACATGCGCATGAACCCAAGCAGTGGAATTAGCGCTGCAGAAGTATTGGAAACCTACGAGGAACAAGCGCTCTACGATCTCTTTAGAAAGCACACGGACATCAAAGGATTACGCTCCCTGATTAACGCATTGCTTATGGCACGTGCGACGAAGCCGTTAACTACGACCGCAGAACTGCGCGAGTTGTGTGAGCCGTTGGCGCCACGCGGGCAGTGGCACAAATACGTGGCGCAAGTATTCCAGGGACTTCGTATGGAGGTCAATAGTGAGCTCGAGGTGTTGGAGGACATGCTCTACGGAGCAATAGATGTGCTCAAGCCAGGTGGCCGATTGGTCATCATGTCGTACCACAGTCTTGAGGATAGAATGGTTAAAAACTTCATCCGTGAAGGAAAAGCATCCGGTCAAACAGAGAGCGATTTCTACGGCGTGAAACACGTACCGCTCAAAGCCATTACACGCAAACCTGTGGTGGCGAGCGTAGAAGAAAATGCAAGAAATCCGCGCGCAACAAGCGCGAAGCTTCGTGTCGCGGAACGAACAGAAACACAATGGAATCGCGGTGAGTAAGGTGAAGGAATTTTTCAGTCGCCTCGGTGCACGTCTAAAAATTACAGACGAAGCCATCATCAAGTTCCTGCCCTTCGCCGGCTGGTTGAGCCTCTTGGCATTAATCAGCATTTACGTCAGCCACAGCGCAGACAAGAAGGTGCATTTAATAGACAACCTCAGCAAAGAGCGTCAAACCTTAGAAGCTGAGCATACGGAAACCAAAGAACGATTAACCAAGCTTTCCTTGGAGAGTAGAGTTATTCGCAAGGCGGAGGCATTAGGATTACAACAGCCCCAGGTTCGGCCAGAAAAAATTGTAATAAAGGAATGAGTACAGAAATCAAAAAAATAAAAAGCCGTGTGGCTTGGGCAAGCGGAGGAATCTACCTCATGCTCGCTATTGTTTTGGTACGACTGTACTGGGTAAGCTTGGTACAAGGTCCAGAGCTTCGAGCTAAGAGCCAAGAACGCCTTATTGAGCGACACACCATTGAAGCGAAGCGCGGCGACATTTACTCTGCAGACGGCATGACACTAGCAACCACCAAGCCAGTGTATAAAGTGCACTTCGACGCAGTAACGGTGGATGCTGAAATTTTTGCGAATGAAGTAGATGAATTGGGGGCAAAATTGGCCACGATTAATACCAAGCACAGTGCTTCAGGCTGGGCGGCATATTTGAGAGAACAACGCCAGAAAAAGCGCAGGTACATCCCACTGGCGAGCAAACTGAATTTTAGTGAACTGCAGCGCATGCGCCAGTACCCTATTCTAAAAAGAGGACAGAATCGCGGGGGTATTATTGTTGAAGAAGATCTGCAACGTATACAGATGGCAACCAACATTAAGATGCGTACCATCGGGTATGATCTCGAAGGAGCCAGTGCCGGCTTGGAAGGCTATTACAGCGAATACTTGAAGGGCAAGCCTGGAAGTCGTTTAAAGCAAAAGATTGCCGGTGGGGACTGGAAACCGATTGATGACCCAGAGGCTGTGGAACCAGTTGACGGTTTTGATGTGTACACCACTATTGATACACGCATCCAAGATGTTGCGCAACAGAGCCTGTTGACGCAACTAAAGAAATACAAAGCCGACCACGGCTGTGCCGTGGTCATGGAAGTAGCCACGGGTAAGATTGTGGCAATGGCGAATCTTGGCCGCAATGAGGACAGTACCTACTCTGAGCTGAGAAACTACGCCGTGTGGGAAGCAACCGAACCGGGCTCGACGATGAAACTACTGTCGACGATGGCACTTTTAGAATCGGGTAAAGTAGACACCAATGCTCGTGTGGATACCGAGAATGGAGTTATTAAGGTTTATGACCGCAAGGTGCGCGATTCACGCCGTGGCGGGTATGGAGAAATCAGCCTTCGTCGTGCCTTTGAGGTGAGCTCGAATACAGGGATCGTAAAACTCGTCAATGAGAACTTTGAAGACGATCCAGGGGACTTTATTGATTTCATGTACTCGCGCAAATTCAACGAGAAGACAGGCGTAAGTATCAAAGGTGAATCTGCACCTACTATCCCAAAACCAAGCGACGATAACTGGTCAGGAGTAACCCTGCCGTGGGTGGCGTATGGCTACTCTATTGCATTTACACCATTACAGCTTCTAACCATGTACAATGCTGTTGCGAATGACGGTGTCATGGTTCAGCCGCAGGTGGTGGACCGCATAATGGATCACGGCCGCACCGTCGAGCAGTTCGAAACGAAGGTGCTCAACCCAGCCATTTGCTCGAAGGAGACGGTTGATAAGCTTAAAGCGCTGCTTGAAGGGGTCGTTGAGAAGGGCACCGCGACAAATTTGAAGAACGGAAAAATGAAATTGGCCGGTAAAACGGGAACCTGTCAGCTCAACTACTGGGTCGAAGGTTCACAGGATTACCAAAGTTCTTTTGCAGGCTACTTCCCGGCAGAACATCCAAAATATTCCTGTGTGGTGGTAGTGAGCAAACCCGTGAAGCAGCTCGGTTACTACGGAAACATTGTTGCTGGACCTGTTTTCAAGGCTATTGCAGACGAAGTCTACAGTCAGATGCCGCAGGAGGCGAAAGTGGTCGATGCTAAGCTACTCGCCATCAACGAAGTTCCTACTGGGTCGATTCCAAGAATTGACCAAGCCTTCCAGAAAAACTATGTACCAAGCTTTAAAGGGTTAGATGCTCGCGAAGTACTACAGGCTGTAGGTCCACACAATATCAAAGTAAGCATGAAAGGAACGGGTCATGTGATGAGCCAGAGTCCTGCCGTAGGTACGCCATTGAATACCATAACCGAAATCGAATTGACCTTGCGATGAAATTACTGAAAGACCTCATTTACGGCGTCCGTCTCAAGGAAGTCATCGGAAGCACTCAGATCGCCATTGAGAGCATTTGTTACGACAGCAGAAAGGCCGCAAAGAATTCATTGTTCGTCGCTGTACCCGGTACGCAAGTAGACGGCCATCTGTTCATTGATAAGGCGGTTGAGCTTGGTGCTATCGCAATTATCTGTGAGCGACTGCCGGAGCGCATTATTGAAGGAGTCAACTACATTCAAACTAGCGATAGCGCCTTCGCACTTAGCGCTGTTGCAGCGAACTGGTACGATAACCCGTCTAAGGACATGAAGGTTATTGGTGTCACTGGAACCAACGGTAAAACAACGATCAGCACGCTTCTTTTCAACCTCTTCTCGCAGATTGAAGGCGAGCTGTGTGGCTTGCTGAGCACGATAGATGTGAAAATTGGACGCGAATCTGTTCCTGCGACACATACTACACCGGATGCCATTGCTGTACAACAGCACATGCGCACTATGCTTGATGCAGGTGTGAAATTCTGCTTTATGGAAGTGAGTTCACACGCCTTGGTACAGCACCGTGTTGCACACGTAGACTACGACATCGCCATCTTCACCAATATCACCCGCGACCATTTGGACTACCACGGTGATATGAACAGTTACATCAAGGCGAAGAAGATGCTCTTTGACGGACTAAAGCCCGAAGCCGTCGCGATCTACAACGATGATGTCAAGCACGGTATTACGATGGTGCAAGACACGAAAGCCACAAAACGTGCCTACTCCCTTCAATTTCCGAGCGACTACAAAGCAAAAATTCTCGAGCGCCAATTCGACGGCATGCTTCTGACCATCAATGAGCAAGAATGTTGGACGCGCATCATGGGAGATTTTAACGCATACAATCTATGTGCAGCTTATGCTACTGCCTTCGAACTTGGCAAGGATCCGTTGCAAATACTAACCACGTTAAGCTTGCTCTCGCCAGTAGAAGGAAGATTTCAAACCATCCAAGGTAAGGGCATCACGGCCATCGTGGATTACGCCCACACCCCTGATGCGCTTCAAAATGTATTGAGCACCATTGACACCATCAATGAAGGCCAAGGAAAAGTCATCACTGTGGTAGGATGTGGCGGAAATAGGGATAAGGGCAAGCGCCCTCAAATGGCGACCATTGCTGCACAAAATAGCGACACGGTCATCCTGACCTCAGACAATCCTAGGGACGAAGATCCCAACGACATCATTGCAGAGATGGCTGCTGGATTGAGTCCAGACCTTAAAAGCCGAAGCTTGGAGATCGTTGATCGTAAGCAGGCCATCAAATCGGCCGTAATGATGGCACAACAAGGCGATATCGTGCTCATTGCTGGAAAAGGCCACGAGAAATATCAAGAGATCAAAGGTGAACGTCTCGCTTTTGATGACGTACAAGAAGTAACACACCTATTAAACGTATAAGATGCTGTATTACCTATTTGACTTTCTAGACCAAACCTACGATCTACCGGGTGCCGGGGTGTTTCAGTACATCACCTTCCGTGCGGCTATGGCCGTTATCACGTCGCTCCTTATTGGAATGGTATTCGGCAAGCGACTGATCGACCGCCTTCACGCCATGCAAGTGGGTGAAACAGTGCGCGACTTAGGTCTTGAAGGCCAAAAAGAGAAGGCCGGTACACCCACGATGGGCGGAACAATCATCCTGCTGTCCATTATAATACCAACGCTGTTGTGGGCAAAATTGGAAAACATTTACATCATCCTAATGCTCATTAGCACCCTATGGATGGGCGCGATCGGATTTGTAGACGACTACATCAAGGTCTTCAAGAAAGACAAGAAAGGACTGCGCGGAATCTTCAAGGTTATTGGCCAAATAGGTTTGGGAATCATCGTTGGTGCCACGCTCTACTTTCACCCTGAGGTGACCATTAAGGAGCAATTACCCGTGGTCCAAACGGAACAATTCGAAGCTGCGTCAGGCCCTTCGTATGGAGATGCCCACAAGAGCACAAAGACGACTATTCCCTTCTTTAAAGACAACGAATTCGACTACGCATATTTCACGAATTGGATGGGCGACGCTGGAAAACCATTAACGGCAGTAGTCTACATTCTCGCAGTAATATTTATCGTGACGGCGGTGTCAAACGGCGCCAACCTCACAGATGGATTGGACGGGCTAGCTACCGGGACTTCGGCCATAGCCATGACCGCCTTGCTGGTTTTGGCCTACGTGAGCGGTTCCATCATTTTCGCGAGCTATCTGAACATCATGTACATCCCGAATACGGGTGAGCTCGTGATTTTCGCTGCAGCATTTATTGGAGCGGCCATCGGCTTCCTCTGGTACAACAGCTTCCCTGCACAAGTATTTATGGGAGATACCGGATCATTGGCCATAGGTGCCATCATCGCAGTATTAGCCTTGGCTGTGCGTAAGGAATTCTTGCTTCCGATTATCGCCGGAGTATTCCTCGCAGAGAACCTTAGCGTCATCATTCAGGTGAGCTACTTCAAATACACGAAGAAAAAATACGGTGAAGGTCGTCGCGTGTTCTTGATGAGCCCGCTCCACCACCACTACCAGAAAAAAGGCTATCCGGAAACCAAAATTGTAACCAGATTCTGGATCGTAGGCATCATTCTCGCGGTAGCTGCAATCGCCACTTTAAAACTGAGATAATAGGTGAATACGCCTTACAGCCATATCGCCATTTTAGGTGCCGGAGAAAGCGGCATGGGTGCAGCGCAGCTTGCTTCTAAGCTCGGTGTTCATGTATTCTTGAGTGAATACGGAACCTTGAGCGACGAAGACAAGGGCAAGCTAGATAGCTGGGGCGTACGCTATGAAGAAGGTGGACATACGGAAGCCGAAATTTTAAAAGCCGAGGCAATTATCAAGAGCCCAGGGATTCCACACAAGGCCACCATCATTCAAAAGGTGAAAGACAGTGGACTGCCGCTAATGGGCGAAGTTGATTGGGCATCTAGACATACGGATGCAGCCATAGTTGCAGTAACCGGCTCAAACGGAAAGACCACCACAGCCACACTCTGCCACCACATCATTTCAGATGAAAAAGACTCAGTACTCGCCGGAAATATCGGCCTAAGTCTTGGCCGCGCTTTGGCGGAAAGAATGGACGCCGGATTGGGCGATCCTGAAGTGGTAGTCTTAGAGGTCAGTAGTTTCCAGCTGGACGATGCACATCTTTTTGAACCGCACATCAGCATCCTAACGAACATCACGCCGGACCATTTAGACCGGTACAATTATGACCTCGCTACCTACGCGAGAAGCAAATTTCAGTTGCTGGATTTCACCCGAAAAGGTGGGTATTTCATCTACTGTGACGACGACGCCATAAGCAAGGAATTCTTGCAGGAATGGCAATCAAAAAAGGAATTAAAGCCACAGGTTTTGGCCGTTGGGATTGACACTCCAGCAGGACCGCATCGCGTGGCACATTATCAGCAAAACAACATAAAAATTACACTAAACAACGAAGCTATGACTATTGAAGAATTGGCAGTACAGGGCAAGCACAACACCTACAACGGTATGGCAGCCGGCTTAAGTGCTCATTTGCTAAAAATCAGAAAGGAGACCATCCGTACGAAACTACAATCATTCGATGCCTTGGAGCACCGCTTGGAAAGCGTCCTAAACATCAGTGGCGTGGAGTACATCAATGATAGCAAAGCGACCAATGTAAACGCTACCTACTACGCACTAGAATGCCAAGACAAGCCTGTGGTATGGATTGTCGGTGGTGTAGACAAGGGCAACGATTACAACGAGCTGTTGTCCCTCGTTCAAAACAAGGTGAAAGCCATTGTCGCACTAGGAACGGACAATTCAAAAATCATTGAAGCCTTTGAAGGAATCTGTGAAATCATTGAAACCGATTCAATGAAGTCCGCCGTTCGCAAAGCAGCTCGATTGGCTGCTAAAGGCGATGCAGTATTGCTAAGCCCGTGTTGTGCCTCTTTTGACCTCTTCGAGAACTACGAGGATCGCGGAAACCAATTCAAAGACCAGGTACGTAACCTTTAATCGCCCGAGGTGGATACGGTTCGTAAATATCTAAAGGGAGACCTCCTCACCTGGGGGCTCATTCTCCTGCTGATGCTCATCAGCTTCTTGCCTACGTACAGTGCGAGCAGCTCATTGGCACATAAGTTCCGTGGGGGAAATACCTTTATTTTCTTGACCAAACACCTCTTGCACCTAGGTATTGGCGGCGTCTTCATGTACGGCGTTCACCGATTGAATTTCAGACTCATTGGCAAACTTTCCCAACTCTTAATGCCAGCTGCACTCATTTTGCTGGTGATCACCTTGCTCCAAGGACAAGAAATGGGCGGAGCCAATGCCTCCCGTTGGGTACGTATCCCCATTATTAAAATGAGCTTTCAAACCTCAGCCTTTGCTTCGTTAGCGCTGTTGGTATGGCTCGCAAAATGGTTCTCGAAACCCAGGGACATCTCGGAATTCAAAGACATAAAATGGCCGCTAATTATGATAGGAAGCACACTTGCACTAATCCTACCGGCCGATTTCTCCACAACAGCGATCATTTTTGCCATGTGCTTCTTAATGATGGTCATCGCTGGGGTGCCCTGGAAACACTTGTGGAAGATCATCGCAGCAGGCGTCGCAGCCCTAGGGCTCTTCATCCTCATCGTTATGGCTTTCCCAAACATCAGTAACCGTGTAGCCACTTGGAAGGCACGTATTGTCAACTTTAGTGGCGGAGGTGATGAAGACGGCGCCTACCAAACAGAGCAGGCCAAAATGGCTATAGCCGAAGGTGAGGTTTTTGGTAAAGGACCTGGAAAAAGCATTCAAAAGAACTTCCTTCCGCAGTCCAATTCTGATTTTGTCTTCGCAGTCATCACCGAAGAATATGGCCTAGTTGGCGCCACACTACTCATTCTCTTTTACGGAGGGCTCTTCCGACGATTCGTCAAGATTGCACGGCGGGCACATACCAAATTTGGCACCCTACTGGTCCTAGCGGCCGCCTCAGGAATCGTGCTGCAGACCATTGTAAATATGGGGGTGGCCACGAGCCTCTTCCCAGTGACCGGGCAAACACTTCCCTTTCTCAGCGCAGGGGGCTCCTCAGTGTGGATGACCTGTATTGCCCTTGGTATCATTCTCTCCGTGAGCCACACCGATGTCGAGCGTATCGTAGGTACCAGCCCGCAAGAGGAAGAGGAAATGGAAGATTCAATGATGTCCAACAATAACACCCTGGCCCATGAGTAAGACCTTCATCATCAGCGGCGGTGGAACCGGCGGACACATTTTCCCAGCGGTGAGCATTGCGACCGAACTTAAAAAGCGCTATCCCGGGGCCAAGATCCACTTTGTAGGTGCTTTGGGAAAGATGGAAATGACCAAAGTGCCTGCAGCAGGCTTTGAAATAACCGGCGTCCCCATCGCGGGAATTAACCGTAAAAAACCATGGAAGAGCTGGAATGTACCGTTCAAATTGCTCTTTGCATTGAGCCGTTGTCGCACCTTGCTTAAAACGATGAAGCCCGATGCTGTCATTGGTACCGGTGGCTATGCCAGCGGCCCAGTTCTCTTGATGGCGCAACGCATGGGTATCCCGACTGTAGTTCAAGAACAAAACAGCTATGCGGGTATTACCAACATCAGATTGGGCAAAAAGGCGAAATACATCTGTACCGCCTACGAAAACGCTGCTCGATTTTTCCCCACAGACCGTGTACGCCTCACTGGAAATCCAATCCGAGAGGTGTTTACGCGCGAGCTCCCGGATCAGGGAGCGAGCAAATCGGCCATGGGTTTTGATGGGGGCAAAAAGCTCCTGCTCGTCCTCGGCGGCAGCCTCGGAGCTCGCGCGATCAACAGACAAATGGCCAAAAGTTTGGTGGACATTAAAGCGCAAGGCTGGCAAGTGATGTGGCAGTGCGGAAAATTATACGAAGAAGAATACCAAGGAATGAGTGGCGACGGCACTAAGGTGCAGGCCTTCATTGAAGATATGTCGGTGGCCTATGCCGCGGCAGATGCCATTGTAAGCCGCGCCGGCGCGGGGACATTGAGCGAGCTTTGTCTGATCGGCAAGCCGGCGCTCCTTATACCCTCTCCCAATGTCGCCGAAGACCACCAAACCCATAATGCTCGAGCGCTAAGTGAAAAGGGCGCAGCCATTTTGGTGAAGGAAAAAGACATGGAGGAGCGGTTCTTAGAGGAATTGGCTTCGATGCAAACGAAAGAAATCGCTGAAAAAATGAGTGCTGCCATAAAGGGATTGGCACTTCCAAGGGCGACTAGTGATATCGCAGATTTGATTGATGGTTTAGGTGAGTAGAAAGCAGGAACATATCGTGTTTTTAGGCATTGGCGGGATCGGCATGAGTGCCATTGCGCGCCATTATCTGAACAAAGGTGTGCCTGTTTTTGGCTACGACAAGGTGCGCACGAAGCTGACGGACGAACTGGCCGCGGAGGGTGCGATTATTACCTACGAAGACGATACAAAGCACTACCCTGGTTGGGTGGCTGAGCACACTACTGTGATTTACACGCCTGCGATGCCTGAAGGTTTGGGGTGGTTGAAGTTCTTCAAAGATTTTGGGATGATTAAGCGTGCGGAAGCATTAGGATTATTGGCCAATTCTGCCCGCTGTCTCGCCATCGCTGGAACCCATGGTAAGACGAGCACTTCGGCTATGCTGTTGCACCTATTGACTGTTGCGGGCGAGGACCCTACTGGATTCATTGGGGGCATCATGAGCGAATCGGGCACCAATTACCGCCTGGGCGAAGGACCTTGGGTGGTCGTGGAGGCCGATGAGTTTGATCGCAGCTTTATGCACCTCCACCCAGAGGCTGCCGCTGTGACCACCATCGATGCTGACCATCTAGATATTTATGGAGATGCTGGGGAACTGACCCGGACTTTTGAAGCCTTCCTAGACCAAGTCAGTGGACCCACTTTCACCGGGGCCAAATTGCAGCCGAGTGAAAGTGTATTGGGCGAGGGTGCAAAAGTGCACGCTAAAGACGTACGCCCGGCAAATGGCGCCTATGAATTTACCTTGGTAGTTGATGGCGTAGAGCACGCCACAAGTTTGAAGATGCCAGGAGCACACAATGTGTACAATGCTACCCTAGCGGCCGCCTTGGCACATTACGCTGGAGTGGACGGGGCAAAAATTGCAGCGGCGCTAAGCAGCTTCAAAGGCATCAAGCGCCGGTTTGAATTCCACAGTGAGCAGCCGGTCATTATTGAAGATTACGCGCACCACCCTACAGAGCTTGAAGCACTACTGGACAGTGTTGACGCTTTATACCCGCAGAAAAAGATTGTATTGGTATTTCAACCTCATCTGTACTCTAGAACAAGGGATTTTATGTCCGGATTCCAAGTACAGCTGGCCAGAGCTACCAAGACCGTACTGCTGCCAATCTACCCTGCCCGCGAAGTGCCGATACAGGGTGTAACTAGCGCGGCACTCGCAGAGAAAATACCCCATGCCGAGGTCGTTGAGAAACACCTTCTCACCCAACGCATAAAAGCGCTTGAGCCCGAAGTTGTGCTCGTGGTAGGAGCAGGTGATATCGGAGATTTAGTAGAACCTCTTAAAGCAGAATTGACATGAAGAAACGAAAGGTTTTAGGCATGCTTGTGCTACTCGTTCTGCTAATTGGGGTCATTTTGGCCGGTATTGCCAGTGAAGAATACGTTCAAAATACGGTGTTTAGCAAACTGGAGATTTCTATTGAAGACCCTAGTAAACAAGGCCTTACAACAGAAAAACAACTGGGAAAAACCGTTGTACAATTCTTGGAACAACAAAGTGACTCTATCGCCCTAAACATGGATGCTTTTTTGTTAGAAACCTCTGTTGAGGCCTTGCCATACGTGCAAGAAGCGCAGGTATATTGGAATATGGACAGCAGCTTGGTTGTTGAAGTATTGAGCAAGACTGCAGTTGCCCTAGCTTATGCCGGCGAAGACAACTTTTTCATCACCGCGAATCACGAGGTTTTGAAACAGCCCGAAGGCAAATGGTTGGACCTTCCTGTAATCACGGGAACTGCTGATAGTTCAATGCTGGCCGAAGCAGGTATGATGCTTCAAAAGATGGCCAACATCGTCCATGAAAACAGCATCGCGCAATTGGCGGTGGACAGTGGTACTGTGGAATTGGTCCCGAGAGCATACCAACACGTAGCGAAAGCGCACAGCGATGAGCGTTTGGACGGGGAGCTCAAAAAACTGGCGGCGTATTACGCAGCGCACACGGAAGAAGAATTAAAAGAGATTAAGCGCATTGACTTGCGCTACAAGAACCAAGTAGTAACAACATCGAGATGACACAAAATGCCCCATTAGCCGTCGGATTGGACATCGGAACAACAAAAATTGTTGCCGTTGTGGGACGATTGGACGAGCACGGAAAGATTGACGTTTTAGGCATCGGAAAAAGCAAGAGCCTTGGCGTTCAGCGCGGCGTTGTCGCCAACATCACCTTGACTATCGAAAGCATTCAAGCTGCCGTTAAAATGGCAGAAGAAGCTTCAGGCCTCAAAATCACAGAAGTGATGGTGGGTATTGCCGGTCAACATATTCGCTCCATGCAACACTCTGATTACATCATGCGCGACGATGCTGAAGCCATTATCGACGTGACGGACCTCGATGCATTGAAGAAGAACGTGAATAACCTTGTAATGATGCCTGGGGAGCAAATTCTTCATGCACTTCCGCAAGAATACCGCGTGGACGGGGACAGCAATATTGTCAACCCTCGCGGAATGTATGGTTCTCGCTTGGAAGCCAACTTCCACATCGTTGTAGGTCAGATTGCTTCCATCAAAAATATTGCACGATGTGTCGAACAGAGCGAACTCAAGGTTGGTGACATCACACTAGAACCGCTTGCTTCGGCAGATGCAGTATTAGGAGAAGATGAAAAAGACGCCGGTGTGGTGTTGGTAGATATAGGTGGTGGTACCACAGATATTGCCATTTTCAAAGACGGCATCATACGACACACTGCGGTAATTCCATTCGGCGGTAAGGTTATCACAGAGGACATCAAAGAAGGCTGTGAGATTATCGAAAAGCAAGCCGAGCTTTTGAAAGTAAAATTTGGCTCTGCATGGCCGGGAGAAAACAAGGACAACGAAATTGTCAGTATCCCAGGTCTACGCGGACGTGCACCTAAAGAAATTAGTCTCAAGACCCTTTCAAAGATCATCAACGCGAGAGTGAAGGAGATCATCGAAAGCGTAGTGAGCGAGATCAGCAACTACCAACAAAACGACCCGCGTAAGAAATTGATCGCAGGTATCGTAGTAACCGGTGGTGGATCTCAATTGAAGCACATGGGCCAATTGGTCGAGTACCTCACCGGAATGCAAACACGTATCGGGTACCCGAACGAGCACCTTGCGAGCGGCTACCAAAAAGAATTGGCTTCACCGGTTTATGCAACCTCGATAGGTCTACTCTCTATGGCACTTGCCGAGGTAGTTGAGCCTATGGCTTATGATCCAAACGAGATTGTACTTCCGGAATCTGAGGCAACACCTGAGGCTATTCCAGAAGAAGTGCTAGAAGAAGGCGCTCCAGAACAAGAAGGCTCCACAAAAGCTAAACCGCGCAAAGACCCTATTTGGAAAGGCTTTGTGAGCGGCATAAAACAATGGTTAGAAGACGACGATATAGAATAACAACACCATGATCGAAGACGGAATTCAATTCAACCTTCCCAAAAACCGCAGCTCCGTGATCAAAGTAATTGGAGTTGGCGGCGGCGGCTCAAATGCTGTCAACCACATGACTCACGTCGGTGTCAATGGCGTGGACTTCATCGTGTGTAACACGGATGCTCAAGCCTTGTACCACAGCCCCGTACCTAACAAGGTACAGTTGGGTGCCTCCCTCACCGAAGGGTTGGGCGCGGGTGCAGATCCAGAGATCGGCCATCGCGCCGCACAGGAGAGCATTGCCGAAATCACGAAAATGCTCGAAAACGGCACGAAGATGTGTTTCGTTACTGCCGGAATGGGCGGTGGTACCGGTACAGGAGCGGCTCCAGTCATTGCGAAAGCAGCCAGGGACATGGGGATCCTAACCGTAGGAATCATCACCTCGCCGTTCTCTTTTGAGGGCAACATTCGTGCGACTCAAGCAGAGGTAGGTATCAAAGCGATGCGTGAAAGTGTGGACAGCCTGATTGTCATCAACAATGATAAATTGCGCCAAGTCTATGGTGACCTTGGTTTCCGCAACGCCTTTAGCAAAGCCGACGAAGTATTGGCTGGAGCAGCAAAGGGTATTGCCGAAGTCATCACCAACCACTACACACAGAATATTGATTTGCGCGATGCGAAGACCGTACTAGAAAGTAGCGGTTCTGCACTATTTGGTACGGGAACCGCTGAAGGCGAGGACCGCGCAGCAGACGCCATTAGTGCCGCACTAGATTCACCTCTTCTCAACGACAATCACATCAAGGGTGCAAAAAACATCCTGTTGCTACTAACCTCAGGAGAAGGAAAGCACGAGATCACTATTGATGAAATAGGTGAGATTACCGACCACATACAACGCGAGGCGGGCGGCAATGCCAACGTCATCATGGGTATCGGCGGTCAACAAGAAGAAGGGAGCAAAATCACCTGTACCATTATCGCTACAGGGTTCCCAACAGGGAAGCAAGTTTTACCAACGGATGTACCGGAAGTTGTAGTACACACCTTGGACGAGAAGAAAGAAGAGCCAATTGTAGTAGCTCGACCGCAGGACAAGGTTTTTGAAACCCCTGAAGAACCTGCTGCCGAAAAACAGGAGAAACCAGAGGACCGCATCCTTATGGACCTTGGAGATTTCGAAGAAGAAACACCCCACTTCGGAGCGGAAAAGGAGGAGGAACTCCCGGCTGACGAAGCATCGGAGTTCATCGCTGAGACGCAGCAGGACCCCATCGCCGAAACTACCGAAGAAGAAATACAAGAAGAGGAATCGCTTTCCGCCGAAGCCTTACTTGAAGAAGATCCTCGGGCCGGTTTCCCTCAGATTCCTGAAGAAGACGAAAGCATCTTTGAATCTAGTCTGCAAGGACAAGAGTTCGAGGACGAGCAGCCCATGGTTCATGTCCTTGAATGGGACATGGAAGATGAGCTAGATGAAGAGGACATCGTTGCTGAAGATACCAGTAATGAGCCGCTGCTAGTAGAATCTGAAGCCACCTTGGAAGAGGAGATCACGGAAATCGCAGCAGAAACAGAGGATACTGTTCCTGTAATCCATACCCTAGAAGACGAGGTTGAAGAAGAGACACCAGTCTTAGAAGCTCAAGAGGAGGAAACTGAAGAGCCGCAAGGCGGCCTTGAAGTAGCTGCATGGGATCTGTTTTCTCAGGCCATTGAACCTGAAGAAGAAGAGATTGAACTCGTTATTGTAGACGAAGTAGAAGAAGAGCCTGAGGCACCCGTTACCGTACCAGAGGTAGCTGCCGAATTTGAGGCCCCTGCCCCAGCGCCTATGGAGCGCCCACAAGGCATGGTGGAACAGCAAGAATCGACGGATGCTGCATTCGAAGAACCTATGCCGGAAACCCTTGAAGAACAAGCACCAACCCTAGCCACTTCAACCTTTACACTGGAGGATATCGAAGGCGACGGTTTTGCACTTAACCTAGAAGAGATTGAAGCCAACGAGCGACCTGTACCACAGGAGCGTGAAGCCGCCGCTACGGAGACTACCTATGAAGCCTTTGACTTAAGCTTAAGCGAGGTTCCAGGACTAAAAGTAAAAGCGCAACAAGACAGCATTGAGAACAGCTTTCAAGTGCCTGCTCCCGAATTTAACAGCCCTGAAATAGAAGTCGAAGAGGCCGAGGAAGAAGGTCCTACAATGCAATTCCAAGTACGAGCTGCAGAACAGATTGAAGCCCCTGTGGAAGAACCGCTACCAGGCGTTGACGATATGGACCGTCCCATCTCTGCAGTAAAAGCTGCCAATGCCGGAGATTTTCCAAAAAAGGTAAAAGAACGCATCTCGCGTTTATCGAGCTACCAATACCAGTTCAAGAGTGCTCATCAGATCGATGAGGCGGAGCGCATTCCAGCGTACATGCGTCAAGGTTTGGATGTTGATATAGACCACAAGTCAGACGAACAACCTTCGAACATAGGCGTTGATGGGGAAGGAAATCTCAGAACAAATAATTCATTTTTACACGACAACGTAGACTAATATGGCGTTAGAAGCACAAATCATGGCGGACCTTAAGACCGCAATGAAGGCAAAAGATAAAGTGGCCCTGGAAGCACTCCGTGCCATCAAAACAGCCCTACTGAACGAAAAAACTGCAGCGGGAGCTACAGAAATGACAGAGGCTGATGAACTAAAGCTCTTGACGAAGCTGCGCAAGCAACGCGTCGAAAGCGCTACTATCTTCCGTGAGCAGGGACGTGAGGATCTCGCTGAACCGGAGGAGGCACAAATCGAAATTATCGAGCGCTACCTCCCAGAGATGCTCAGCGAAGAAGCCATTGAGACTAAAGTGAAAGAGATTATTGCTGCAACGGGTGCTTCGTCCATGGCGGACATGGGTAAAGTGATGGGCCAAGCCACCGGCGCCATGGCCGGCCAAGCGGACGGCAAGGTCATCAGCGGCATTGTTCGCAAGCTGTTGAGCTAGAATTAGATAAACAGGTTATACAAAAACACCCCCGGCGCGCTGCGCCGGGGGTGTTTCTTTTATGCAATTTTTTACGCCCTGTGCTAGTGAACGACCAGTACTTTCTCTTTAGTACCGTCGCTAAAGCCGAGAGTATATTGGCCCGACGGCACATGACTTACATCGATGCGGTTGGTACCTAGGATGTGCTCAAACTCAAAACGCTTTCCGTCCACTGAAGTGAGGTGTGCGGTCCCCTCAAAAGGGGTTTCAAGATGCAATTCCGTGTTGGCGGGATTCGGGTAATATTTGATGGGGGCTCCAA
>OBNQ01000021.1_pt1 | contig 27540 bp, 25 predicted proteins | sample 1494201 | NCBI WGS metagenome assembly OBNQ01 (sample SAMEA3275557, study PRJEB22092) | marine metagenome | biome: ENVO 01000043; feature: ENVO 00000569; material: ENVO 00002150 | collected 2014-06-21T11:00:00+00 | depth 2 m
CGGCCGTGAGGCCGAGGGTTTTTTTATGATTGAATCTTCGGAGCCGAAGCCCTTGAATATATCTAATTAAGCAACCACCATGTGGTTAATCATGCTCTTGAACAGCTCTAGACCGTCCTGGTTGCTGAGCTCAGCATCTGCAGCGCGCTCTGGGTGGGGCATCATACCAAACACATTCTTGTTTGCGTTACAAACACCTGCAATGTTCTCTAAAGCACCGTTCGGGTTCTCCGCTTCAGTTACTTCACCACTTTCTGTTGAGTACTGGAAAAGAACTTGGTCGTTTGCTTTCAGCTCGGCCAATGTTTCAGCAGAACAGTAGTAGTTTCCTTCGCCGTGTGCGATAGGAATCTTGTAACCGCGGCTGTGGTCAAGGTCAGCAGTAATGCCTGCAGTCTTGCTCACTGGTTTGATGAATACATTTTTACAGATGAACTTGTGGCTGTTGTTGTGGCGCAAGGCACCTGGCAACAATCCGCTTTCTGTAAGGATTTGGAAACCGTTACAAACGCCTAGAACGTAACCGCCGTTGTTTGCGAATTCGATCACGCTGCCCATGATAGGGCTCATCTTTGCGATGGCACCCGAGCGTAAGTAATCGCCGTAAGAGAATCCACCTGGAAGTACCACACAGTCTACCCCTTGTAGGTCGGTATCCTTGTGCCACAGGTTGACTACTTCGTAACCCATGATGGTTTCCAATACGTAAATCATGTCTTGGTCACAATTTGACCCCGGAAAGGTGATAACACCAAACTTCATAGCATTCGCTTTTTGTTCGAGGCAAAGGTACAGTCTTTAAGCCAATTTTGAAGTAATGACTTATTAAGGATTGTACACACTCAAGGGGAATATTTTGCGCTGCTGTCCTGTGTTATCTCGCACTCGAACAATGAGCAAGTAAACCCCACTTTGTGGTGTCGAACCATGCCAATCAAAGGGCCTGATTTCCACTTGCTGCAGTCCCTCGCTCAAGGGCTGTTTTTTCATAGGTAAGGCGATGGGGCGGCCGGAGGCCGTGTGGACTGAAAGTGAGAGTTCAGCGCCGGCCGCCACACGAAGGCGGAGCAAGGCTGTTGGGGAGAAATTTAAGGGATCGTAGGAGATGTTAGGTTGGAGCAGTTCAATATTGAAATCAGGTTGTAGCAGGTTTAAGTGTGCCACGGAATTGGGTGCATTTGGAGTAGCTTCACTGGGGTTGGCGTGCTTGAAATGGTGCGGGGACCAGTTGAGAGAATCGGCCCCTGAAGTCGAAAAGGAAATGCGTTCTGCACTGTGTTTATCGTACAATGGATCATTCCAAGGAGCGTAGGTCATGGCATCAATACGTTTGCCGAAAGGACCGATAAGCTCCAAAGTAGTCTTTTGGTTGGGGAGTGAAAACGGGGCGGGGATGGCTAGGAATTGGTCCGGAAGAATGAGGGGAAATAAGGTTTCCTTGGCGTTAAATGAGGCCACATCAGGGTCAATGAGATTTACATCGGTCCACCCAGTAATGGGAATCTTGCGCAATTGAAGTTCATGTACTACCACGGGATAAGTTTGTGGATTGTGGAGTTCGATGAATTCCTCGAGGCTATCTGGGTTGAAGTGTACTTCCGAGAGGTATACGAGCGAGGTATCCGGCCATTGCACATATTCGAATTGTACAGTGGTATCGCCTAGAAGCTTGGGTAGCGGAATGTCTGTTGGCAGAAGGTAGGGTCTGAGCGGATCGTAAAAGGATTGGAGTGCTGCCGAAGATTCTAGGCTCATATACGGCCAGAGTGAGTGTGGAAAGTGAGCAAAGCAGTGGCCTTGGGTGTCGGTATAGAAGGCAATCGGTCTTTGATACGGAAGGCTGCCTGATGTTTTCCATTGTGGGGTGTAGGTGGAAAGGGGGATAGGATGGAATTGGTTCGAAAGGCCGGTGAGGCTATCTGCAGAGAGCAGGAAATCACCCATTTCTTGATGGGAATCAAAGTTGTACCTATATGGCTGAAGGGTCAGGACTATGCCGTCTTTTTCAATAATTAGCACGGCTTCTTCCGGGAGTTTTAGCGCCGAAAATCTGCTCAGTCCGCTATCTATATCTATCGAGTAGCCTTTGGTATCGCCGTCTTTTTCGAGCACAGTGAGTATGGCATTTTCTATGGCCAATTCACTTTGTAAGTCGATAAAATGGCCACCGTAGTTTTCGAAGGGATGGACCGCAGTGATCCAACACGATTTAGGCCCTGGATACTTAATTTGTAGCGAAGTGGTTGAGCCAAAGCTTAGGTTCTTCTCCGCATCTTCCGCCGGAGGCAGCAAGAGGTCAAAGCTTCCTTGAGGCAATGGGTGAGAACTTTCCGCATGCCATAATTGGTCGTAGTGGTTGGTAATGGTTAGGGTGTCGCTGAATGCGCCGCTCTTGAGAAGGAAGGCGTTCGTACTTCCTGCCGTTTGGCACCATTCGTCCCACTCAATTTCTAAGGTAAATGGGTCAATAACGTCGGATTTCAGAATTTTAGGTCCAAGCGTGTCTGGAAAATCGTAGCCTTCAGCGAGCAGTGTGGAAAACAAAAACTTATCTACACGAGAGCTGGTGTAGCGTGCGTAGATGCTCAATGATTCGCTGCGCATGAGGGTACTGTCCGTAAAGGAAAACAGCAGGGAATCTGCGTCGTATACCTCAAATTTTGCTGCCGTGTCTCGAAGAATTTTTAGCGCCAATTCGGGTTTGCTTTGGTCGACGTATTCGGGAATATGTGCGAGGATGGAGTCTTTGTAGGTCGTGTGTAAGACCAAACTAAGATGGTCTGAGGAGGTCCCGCCCAGCTTTATGGCGTAGTAGTTTCCACCGTTTTCTAAGAATCGGAATTCGCAGTAGTTGGAGCTCGAGGGATTGAATTCCATAGTTACCGCCAAGCGCCATTGCCCGCCAATACCCGCTTTGCTCGGGCGCCGCCAGGTCAAGGACCCTGCGCTCGGCGCAGCCGAGCGCAGGCCTTCAGACGAAAAATTCATCCAAGCAGTATCCCCGCTCCATGCTGCTGTGGAGGAGGTTAGGGAGTCGGAAATACGGTGGAATTGGCCACAGATACTGTTAGAATTGAGGCAAATTAAAAAGGTTAGTGCGAGACGCAACAAGGGGCTTTTCATACGGCGGATTAAGGTTAGCTTTGTAGGGTTCTAAATAAGTTAGTGCATTTATGAGAATCGCAGTAGTGGGTGCTACCGGAATGGTAGGCCAGATCATTTTGAAAGTTTTGGCGGAGCGCAGTTTCCCGGTAACCGAGTTGATTCCAGTGGCGTCTTCAAGAAGCGTTGGTAAAACGGTGAGCTTTGGGGCCAGAGATTGGACCATCAAGAGCTTAGAGGATGCTGTAGCCGCGGCACCCGATTTAGCCCTTTTTTCAGCAGGTGGAAACACCTCTTTGGAGTGGGCGCCGAAGTTTGCTGCGGTAGGAACAAGAGTCGTAGATAACTCGAGCGCTTGGCGTATGGACCCGACTAAAAAGTTAGTGGTTCCGGAGATCAATGCTGATGTATTGACTGCAGAGGATATGATTATCGCTAATCCAAACTGCTCGACCATTCAGCTCGTAGTTGCACTTAATCCTTTGCATCAGGCCTATGGCGCGAAACGTGTATTGGTGAGCACCTATCAGAGCGTTACAGGAACGGGTAAAGCAGCTGTAGACCAACTCGAAGGTGAGCGTGTAGGTGATGATGTGGAAATGGTATACCCGTACAAGATCGACCGAAATTGTATTCCGCACTGTGATATTTTCCTAGATAACGATTACACCAAAGAGGAAATGAAGATGACCCAGGAGACCGTTAAGATCATCGGTGATGAGGGCATCAAATTGGCAGCTACCGCGGTTCGTGTGCCTGTTCAGGGCGGACATAGCGAGAGCGTGAATGTAGAGTTTGAGCGTCCCTTTGAAATAGCGGATGTTAAGAAGCTTCTAAGCGAAACCGATGGGGTAACTCTTCAAGATCAGCCAGAATTCAATACGTATCCAATGCCGCTAATGGCAGAAGGTAAGGACGACGTTTTCGTGGGCCGATTGCGCCGCGATTTTACTACGGACAATGCCCTTAACATGTGGGTGGTCAGCGACAACCTGCGTAAAGGTGCTGCCACTAACACCGTTCAGATTGCTGAAGCGCTCTTGAAGAAGGGCTTTGTGAAGAACTAAATCTTTTTCACACTTCGTTGGTAGAATAGCGGAACAGGTGGCCTCCTTTTTGTGTTATCTATACCATGAGAATTAAAGTATTAGCAATGGCTGTGCTCGGGCTGACCCTGAGCTGCACAGCACAAACGAGTAAGAAAATGAGCGATGCGTATGCAATGGCAGTCATTCCAGAGCCCGCTGAGGGACAAGAAGTAGCTGTTTTGGCTTCGGGGTGTTTCTGGGGGACAGAGTTCTATTTACAGAAAGTACCTGGCGTGATAGCAACAACCTGTGGTTATACCGGTGGTGTGGTGAAGAATCCTACGTACCGTGAAGTGTGTACAAAGCGCACAGGTCATTACGAGGCGGTGCACGTAGTCTTTGATCCAGCTCGAGTAAACTTTGAAGAGTTGGCACGTGTATTTTTTGAAACGCACGACCCTACCCAACGCGACGGTCAAGGCCCAGACATTGGTCCTCAATACCGCAGTGCAGTGTTCTTTCAGAACGAAGCACAGCGAGAAACCGCGCAGAAACTCAAGGACCTGTTGATTGCCAAAGGGTATGATGTTGCCACGGAAATCCTTCCTGCTGCTGAATTCTATTCTGCAGAAAACTACCATCAAGATTATTACGACAACAAAGGAGGAACTCCTTATTGCCACGCTCCTAGAAAACTCTTTTAGGACTGCGCCAAAAACAAAAAGCCCGAGCAACTGCTCGGGCTTTTTTTATTTTAAAAACGTTGATGTTACTCCGCCGGCTCTTCTAAAACGAAGTCTTCCATGAATTTTGTGGTGTATACACCTTCGCGGAACTTTTCGTTCTTTATCAATTGCTGGTGGAACGGGATAGTTGTTTTAATTCCTTCGATGATAAATTCGTCCAAAGCACGCTCTAGCTTGTCCAAAGATTCCTCGCGCGTACGTGCAGTAATGATCAGTTTGGCGATCATAGAGTCGTAATACGGCGGGATAGCGTAGCCGCTGTAACAGTGCGTATCTAAACGAACGCCGTGACCGCCTGGCGCGTGGAATGAAGTGATCACTCCAGGCGAAGGACGGAAGTCGTTAAATGCATCTTCCGCATTGATACGAACTTCAATACTGTGCATCTCAGGCAAGTAGTTCTTTCCAGAAATCGGCTCTCCAGCGGCAACTTTAATCTGCTCACGGATGAGGTCAAAGCCAACTACTTGTTCGGTAATCGGGTGTTCTACTTGGATACGCGTATTCATCTCCATGAAGTAGAAGTTTCTATCCTTATCTACTAGGAACTCCACAGTACCTGCACCTTCATAGGCGATGTATTCTGCAGCTTTCACAGCTGCTTCACCCATTTTCTTACGGAGTTTATCCGTCATAAATGGGGAAGGTGTTTCTTCAACCAATTTTTGATGGCGACGTTGTACAGAACAATCACGCTCACTCAAGTGACAAGCCTTACCGAAGCTATCGCCGATAATCTGTATTTCAATGTGACGCGGCTCAAGTATAAGTTTCTCCATGTACATGCCGTCGTTGCCAAAGGCAGCTGCAGCCTCGCGGCGAGCACTGTCCCATGCGCCTTGAAGTTCGCTCTCCTCTAGAATGGCACGCATACCCTTACCACCACCACCGGCGGTCGCTTTGATCATTACTGGGTAGCCTATGTCACGGGCTTTAGTTACTGCATCTTCATAGGTTTCTAGGATACCTTCGGAGCCTGGCACACATGGTACACCGGCTTCTTTCATGGTCTCTTTGGCAGTTGCCTTGTCTCCCATTTTATCAATCTGATCACCAGAAGCACCTATAAACTTGATGCCGTGCTCTGCACAGATGCGTGAAAACTTTGCATTCTCACTCAAGAATCCGTAACCCGGGTGAATAGCGTCGGCATTGGTAATCTCGGCAGCGGCAATAATGTTAGGAATGCTGAGGTAGCTTTCCGAAGATGCTGCAGGACCAATACAAACTGCTTCGTCTGCGAAACGAACGTGCAATGAATCTGCATCTGCATTAGAATAAACGGCCACCGTTTTGATGCCCATTTCTTTACAGGTACGAATCACGCGAAGTGCGATCTCACCCCTATTGGCAATGAGTACTTTCTTGAACATAACGAGTGTGTTTTCGTAAGGTTACGAAGGATCTACCAAGAACAATGGCTGATCATATTCGATAGGGCTTTGATCGTCAACTAAGACTTTAACAATCTTACCACTTACTTCACTTTCAATTTCGTTGAAGAGCTTCATCGCCTCAACGATACAAAGCACATCACCTGGCTTAATCTCAGAACCGACTTTTACGAAAGCATCTTGGTCTGGAGATGGGCTGCGGTAGAATGTTCCAATCATTGGAGACTTTACCTCGATGTAGTTGCTGTTGTCCTCTGCTGGAGCCTCTGCAGCTGGCGCAGGAGCTGCGGCTGGCGCAGGAGCTGCGGCAACAGGCATAGCAGCCTGTGGAGCAACGGTTTGAATAATGGTCGGCTGATCAGAACCTTCTGATGCAGTTTTAATGTTAATCTTGAAATCTTCAGTTTCTAGACTCACTTCTTGAGCGCCGCTTTTCGCAACGAATTTGATGAGTGCTTGGATTTCTTTCAAGTCCATGTTCTTGTGTATTTAGGAATATGAATTTACGAGTTATTTTTTATCGATGGCCCATTTGACCCACATGGCTCCCCATGTAAATCCGCCACCGAAGGCTGCGAAGAAGATGTTGTCACCCTTCTTGAATTTATCTCTGTAGTCCCACATCCCGAGTGGGATAGTCGCAGAGGTTGTATTGCCGTACTTTTCAATGTTTACAACAACCTTGTCTTTGGTCAATTCCATTCGACGCGCTGTCGCATCGATGATTCTCAGATTGGCTTGGTGTGGAACCAAATAGGCTACATCATCACCTGTAAGTCCATTCTTTTCTAAAAGTTCCGCAGAAGTATCTGCCATGCGACTTACGGCGAAGCGGAAAACGCTTTGACCTTCTTGACGGATGGCGTGCTGTTTATTGTCTATGGTCTCATGAGACGGCGGAAGGAAAGACCCACCAGCTTCAATACGCAAGAAATCTCGTCCTGTAGCGTCCGTACGTAGAAGCTCATCTTGTACACCAAGACCTTCATAGTTAGGCTCCATGAGAGCGACCCCACATCCATCACCAAACAAGATACAGGTAGTACGGTCTGTATAGTCCACAATAGAGCTCATGACATCAGAGCCCACGACCAGTACTTTCTTGTATTTACCAGATTCAATATAGGCTGCTGCATTACTTACTGCATATAAGAACGAAGAACATGCTGCTTGCAGGTCAAAAGCGTAGGCATTCTTGGCACCTATCTCTTGTGCGATATATGCTGAAGTTATTGCAACCGGCATATCACCAGTTACTGAAGCTAGAATAACGAGATCAACGTCTTCAACGCTTACACCGTATTCTTCCTTCATGGCTTCAACGGCTTTGATTGCTAGATAAGAGGCACCGCGGCCTTCTTCTGGTTTAAGGATGCGACGCTCCTTAATTCCGGTTCGAGTAGTAATCCATTCGTCATTGGTTTCGACCATGGTTTCTAACTCGGAATTTGTTAGAACATACTCTGGAACATACCCTCCGATCGCTGTAATTGCTGCTTTCATCGTGCTTTGTTGAGTGGGCTAAAATAGGCGGTCTATTTTTAAAACCTCATTTAAAACAGAAAAAGTAGCCTTTTTAGGGGCTACTTATCTGTAAATCAATGATTTATTAGCAAAGGCTTATGCCTTCTCCATAACTACTTTACCCTTATAGTAAAGTTTTCCTTCGTGCCAGTGTGCACGGTGGTAAAGGTGTGCTTCGCCAGTAGTAGGGCAAATCGCTAATTGCTGATCGGCCGCTTTGTAATGAGTTCTGCGCTTGTCTCTTCTCGTGCTTGACTGTCTGCGCTTAGGATGTGCCATATCTAATACTATTTATTATTCAACAAGTTTTTTAATTGATCCCATCTAGGATCAGTCTCTTTTTCATTTTCTTCTTCGTCTTCAATAAAATCCTCAAGGCCATTTCCAGCATTCGGTCCATTAAGTTTGGGCGGAATGCTTAAAACGACTAGTTCGTACATGTACTGAGCAATATTAAACGAGTGTTCGCCGTGCGGCAAGATGAGTAACTCATCGTTTTCGTCGTTGTATTCCTCACCAAACTTTACCTGCATGGAGAAACTATTTTCCAGTTCCTGAGTATAGGCTTCGTTGGTCACGTCGCAAGGTGCAGTGATGCTTCCGCTGAATGAAAAGTCCAAATCAAGAACAGTTTCACTTTTCAACATTTTCATCTGAGCCACGCCTTTTAAGTCGCTGTAGTCTGAGAATTCAAAAAGTTCAAAGAACGTATCATTCAAATCGTAATTAAACTCGTGAGAACCAAGCTTTAAGCCAACATATGTTATGGTAAAGTCCTTGGTCTTCATTAGTTTCCTATCTGAATGAGCGTGCAAAGATATTCAAATTGTTGAAAACTTCTAACGCTTCTCCTTTTGTTTTTTGAGTGGATTCGCTGTGATTTCATCGTAGACCTTTCGGTTGTTCACGATATCAATAGCAGCGAAAACCGATGTTCTAAAGGATGCTTCATCTGCTTTGTTTTGCCCTGCAATGTGCATTGCAGTGCCGTGGTCAGGTGAAGTTCTTACCGCAGTGAGTCCTGCCGTGTAGTTCGTTCCACTTCCCATGGCCAATGCTTTGAAGGGTACAAGGACTTGGTCGTGGTACATCCCCAGTACTGCGTCGAACTTCTGATCGTAGCCTTGACCAAAGAACCCGTCTGCAGGGAAAGGACCTCTAATAATCGCCCCTTTCACATCAGCCTTTTCAATAGCCGGTTTGATAATATCGGCTTCTTCCGAGCCAATGGCACCAAATTCTCCAGCATGTGGATTCAATCCTAAAACGGCAATACTTGGCTTCACACAGCCAAAGTCGCGCTTCAGGCTTTCTGCAAGGAGTTCTATCGAGGAAGTAATGTTCTCCTCTTTTAGAGTATCTGCAATTTTACTCACCGGAATGTGTCCGGTCACTGTCGCCACTTTAAGTGTATCCGAAGCGAGAATCATGAGTACATCGTCGCCAAATTCCTCAGCTAAGTATCCAGTATGCCCGGCAAAACCTTCAACGGCTGCAGCGATGTTGTGCTTATTGATTGGGGCGGTTACAATAGCATCGATCTTACCTGATTTCGCAGCTTCAATGGCAGCATTGATGCTCTTCAATGCGTATGAACCACTTACGTCCGTAGGAGTCCCAAGGTTCAGTTCGACATTGTCGTCCCAAGTTGTAACAAGATTAGCTTTCTTGTCTTTAATGTCCTCGATAGAATCGCAGATGTAGAAATTGAAGTCTTTCATTTCTAAAGCATTTCTGTGGTAGGAAGCCAATTTGCTTGAAGCGAATACTACAGGTGTACACAGGTCAAGAATCTCCTTGTTTTCAAGGGTCTTCATGATTACCTCGAGACCTATTCCATTTAGATCGCCACAGGTAATACCAATGGTTGGCTTTGCGAAGACAGGCACTTGCACTTCTTGTGAAGCACTGCGTTCAAAAGGCGTATTGAACAAATCCGCTTGTTCTTGCAGCTGCTGCGCTTCCTCTTCAGAAACGGGTGTTGCCTTCACATCTTTAGCAGGTGCTTTTTGTTTGTTACGATTGCGGTTTCGATTCCTATTTCTGTTGCGCCCTCTGCCTTCAGCGTTACCTTCCGAATCGTTTTTTGGAGCATCACCTTCGGCAGCACTGTTTTCGCTCCCTTCTTCCTTAGGCTTGCGGTTGCGATTCCTGTTGCGGTTCCTGTTACGGTTGCGATTTCTGTTATTCCCTTCGCGACCTTCTCCTTTGTTTTCGCCTTTTGGCGCATTTTCCTTGTTGTCGCTCATTAGTAGTTGCTTAAGAAATCAAACAATAACCTAACTCCAATTCCTGTACCTCCTTCTACTTGATATCCTACACGCTTGCCTAAATGAGCAGGTCCTGCTATATCTAGGTGGATGTATGGGTAATCCGTGAAGTGTTCCAAAAACTTACCTGCAGTGATTGCTCCAGCTTCAGGGCCGCCGATATTTTTGAGATCGGCAATAGGGCTTTTCAATAGGTCCTTATATTCGTTCCAGAATGGAAATTCTACGACGCGCTCTCGCGTTTTGAAGCCACTGGTTTGTAATGCCTCCATTTTTTCTTTTGGCGCATTCCCCATTCCTACGATAGCATAGCGGCCAATTGCTCTGGCTGCAGCACCAGTAAGCGTTGCAAGGTCGATCACTAACTCTGGGTTGTATCGTTTGGCATATACCAAAGCATCCGACAGTATTAATCGGCCCTCAGCATCTGTATTCAATACTTCAACAGTGGTCCCGTCTGATATGGTGATGACATCTCCTGGCGTTACCGCGTTTTTACCCGGACGGTTGTCCGTGGCGGGCACCAGGCCAATAACATGAATAGGAAGTTTTGCTTCGGCAATGGCACTCATGGTGCCGATGACTGCAGCGGCACCTCCCATATCACTCTTCATAGTGTCCATGAAGTTGCTCGGTTTTAAGCTCAGGCCACCGGTGTCGTATACAACGCCTTTTCCGACAAGGACGATTGGTTGCTCGTTTGAAGCCCCTTCGCCTTTGTACTCCATGATGGTAAATGTTGGCGGTTCAACAGAACCGTAATTCACTCCAAGCAAACCACCCATCTTGAGGCTTTCAATTTGCTTCTTCTCTAATACCTCTACGGAGAAACCGTGACGTTTACCTGCCGCCTTAGCCTCTTCAGCTAGTTTTGTTGCAGTGAGGTCAATCACAGGGCGGTTCACTAGGTCACGAGCCAGTAAGGTTCCTAGCGTTGAATTTTTAATCTGTTGGATTTCCTCAGCGTTTTCATCCTCAACAAAGATTTGAACAAGGCTATTTCTACGCTTATGAGCATCACTGAAAAACTTTAGAAACTGATAATTACCCAAAAGAGCTCCTTCGCTCACCTCGGCTTGAAAAGGACCCTCGAGTTTTACGCGGTCTAAGCCAATACCGTTCAATTTGTTGGCAAGGGCATTTCCTGCAAGGCGCATTTTTTCAGCGCGTTCGTTGGCTTCGAGTTCTTTGGTGAGTTGAAAGGCCCAAATAGTGGTTGCCCCGTCCTGTAATTCCATCCAACTTTCTTCGAATTTGGCGGCATATGCATCAAGGCGGCTCAGAAGAGTTTCTGATATGCTTAGGTTATCTCCTTTTTTGTAAACAATTGCCACTGGGCCATTGTAATCAGGAGTATAGGTAGTGATGTTCATAGGAAATCGATTATCTGTCAAATGTACTATTTTAACCAACCATAAAGAAGCACTCCATGTTTACTGGAATTATTGAAAATTTAGGCACTGTAGCCAAGGTAGAAAAGCATCAAACCAACTTAGAATTGTACGTTGAATCTAGCTTGGCGTCTGAGTTGAAAGTTGACCAAAGTGTGGCACACAACGGGATCTGTTTGACCGTCGTTGAGATTTTCGGTGACCGCACCTACAGAGTAACGGCTATTGACGAGACCATCGCTAAGACCAATATTGGCGACGTAAAAGAGGGCGATAAAATCAATATCGAACGCTGCATGACCATGGGAGCTCGCCTTGATGGACATATCGTTCAAGGTCATGTGGATCAGATTGGTGTATGTGAGGGCGTTGAAGAACAAGACGGCTCATGGATCTACGAGTTTTCTTACGATTCATCATGGGGCAATGTTACCGTTGAAAAAGGATCGATCACCGTAAACGGCACTTCTTTGACGGTGGTTAATTCTGTTGAAGGAGGTTTCAGCGTGGCCATTATTCCTTACACCTATGAAAACACGGTATTCCATACCTTGCGTAAAGGAGATAGAGTTAACTTAGAGTTTGATGTAATCGGGAAATATGTTGCTCGTATGATGGAAGGCTATAAGAAATGAGAAGACTCGAAAAAATTGGTGTTTTAGACGATGAGCGGATTGCCGTTGATGGACTAGTTTCCCAGCTTGAAAAATTAGTTTCCGATGTCGAGGTAACAGGCTTCATGTATGCCCAACCTTTTGTGGAGTGGTGCAAAGAATCGAAACCCGGTTTGGTTTTTCTAGACATGGAGATGCCCGGCGCTTTGGGCTTAGACGTTGCCCACCAGATCAAAGCCTTCGTAGGAAATATCGTTTTTGTAACAGCACACAGCCACTACAGTCTTGACGCTTTTGAAACTGCTGTGGATTATATCCTCAAGCCGGTAGTTAAAACGCGTTTACAGCAGTGTTTGAATAAAATTTCAGATTTAGATCCGGTACCAATCTTTGAAGAACTCAACGTAAAACTTCCGTTCAAAGGGTCTTATCAGCTCGTCAAAGAGAGTGCGATTATTATGCTTTCAGGCCAGCGTAACTATACCAACGTTATTCTTGAAAATGGAGAAACGCTTTTGGTGGCCAGGACGCTCAAAAGCTTCTCTGAAGGCCTTAGTGATCGATTTTTACGTGTACATAAAAGCATCATTGTTCGAAGTGATGCAGTGAAGGACATTCAATGGGGTGTACGACCTAAAATAGTGTTGATAAACAATGAAGTGGTTGATGCTTCAAAAGCTAGATTAGATGAGTTGGGCATCGCACCTTAGAAATTTGGCCCTATGTAGTTTGACACTGCTTTTATTCGCTTGTCAAGAAACTCAAGAGCGCCCGGCAGAATTGGTCACCATTGAACTGACTGATAATTTTAATGAACGCCGAAAGCTCCTCAAAAAATTAAGTGAAAGCACCAATGAGAACAAGGCCGCCTGGGGTTCCATTTATTTATGTCAGTACGATGTAGCGGAATACCAATTTGTATCTGCACTGGACCACCTTAGCAATGCGGAAGACCTCATCATTCAGCGTAACATCGAAGTTCTCAAGCCAAAGCTGTATTACCTCAAGGCTCATATTTATTGGAATTTAGGACTGGACATTACCACTGTGACGGACTTCTCATTGAAGGCTATTGGATTAGCTACGGGAACCTCCAAAAGAACCTACGAAGGTAATTATGCCACCTATTTACTCGATGCTGGTGAATACGAACAAGTCATTGAAATCGAAGAGCGATTGTTGGGTGAATTTGAAGCAGAGGGCTTTAACACTTCAGAGGCCAAAGCCGTTCTAGGTGCTGCGTATTACTATTTGGGGTTACAAGATATAGAGCGCGACAACAGTATGGAGGTTCAAGACCCTTTGAGGCCGGGCTTCATCGATGATATTGAACATAATACTCGATACGTCAATCGAGGCCTCTCGTTAATGAAGCAATCGTTAGCAACCCTAGAAGGTGTACCCAATGTCGTGGACAAGCAGCACGTTTATGAAAGAGCATTGGATATTGGCGCGTTATCCGATGAAGAAATAAGAACGTGCTTGGAGTTTGCAGAAGCGAATAAACTTTGGTCCCTTGCCTACAAGGTTCGAAATTCTACTGAAGCGGAAGTTTTAAATGAGTCTACGGAAGTAGCTTCTCAACGCTTGACCAAAGTATTGATTAAAAATCTTGAGGAGAAGGAAGCGTTTAAGCAAGAGATTTTGGGCTACGAATTTGAACGTTCGAAGCGGGAAACGGAGGCCCAACGAAGCCGAGAAGCTTCGGCCCAAATTACTTTTACTGTAGCCTTGTTTGCCGCTTTATTGATTTTATTGATTTCGGTTATTTTTTATCGGACCCAGAATTTGGCCAATCAAGCTAAGATTGAAAAGCAGGATTCGAACATTCTACTGGCCAACTACAAAAACCGTATTCGTCCGCATTTCCTGTTTAATCAGTTGAATAATGTCAATGGGTTTATCAGCCAGGAGAAATGGGAGGAGGCGCAAGAGTATATCGGACTTCTTAGTGTACATCTTCGGAGTTCTTTGGAGAATTCCGAAGTAGAAAGCACAAAGGTTCGTTCAGAGTTTAAGCGAATCGAGAACTATGTAGCCCTTCAACAGAAAAGTAGCTTCGCTCATGTGAAATTCGAAGTAGAATTGGACCATATTTCAGGCGAAATAAAGATTCCAGGTGGTTTACTACAACCTCTTGTAGAAAATAGTTACAAGTATGCTGGCAATGCCTCCGAGCACAATTCTTGGATAAAGCTCACTGCAAGAACAAAGGGAGATGCCCTGATTATTATGGTGGAAGATTCAGGATACGGCTTCCTTGAACGTGTTCCTGGTACAGGAAGTGGACTCGCACTAGTTCAAGAGCGTATCGAATTCAATAGAGCGAAAAGTAGTCGTTCTGAGCTTTGGCGCTTTGAAACAGATTTCGGAAAAAGAAAAAGCACCGTGAAACTCACGATGCCTTCTAGATTGGTTTGATTAAACCCTCGGGGTTTATTGTCGCCGTAAATCTAGCGGTAATGTGCATAGTATTGCATGTTGACTTATCGTAGAGTTTATGAATTTATCGTAGCGTAAATCCACGTACATCCATGTTGCCGCCACAAAGTATTATTCCTGTTTTACCATGGGTTTCTTCGCGCATTGCTGCGGCTATTCCTGTTCCTGCAGAAGGCTCAATGAACTGTTTTATGGTCTCCAAGCAGGTGTGCCAGCCTTCCTGAATCTCATCTTCTGTGAGCAATGTGATGCGGTCTACATGCTCTCGAATAACGGGGAAATTTTTATGCCCTAAAGATGTTTTCAGACCGTCTGCTATGGTATCTGTAGATTTTGCAGGGGTCCATGTTCCAGAGGTAAAACTTTTAAAGGCATCGTTGGCAATGGAAGGTTCACAACCGATAACCTTGGCCTTGCCAAAATAGCTGTTGGCCAGTGCTGCTCCGGCAAGGAGTCCGCCTCCACCTACAGGCACAAAAATCTGATCGAGATCCGGATGCTCATGAAGCAGTTCATACGTGGCTGTAGCCTGCCCAGCAATGATGTTGTAGTTGTCGTAGGGGTGGATCAATAGCGCCCCAGTATTCTTACGCAATTGTTCCGCCGTAGTCTCTCGTGCTTCCAAGGTAGGCTCACAAAATGTCACTATACCGCCATAGTTTTCTACCGATGCGATTTTTGCCTTCGGCGCGTTTGAGGGCATTACTACATAGGCCTTAGCACCAATCTGTGCTGCTGCCCAACTTAAGGCCGCACCGTGGTTTCCCGAGCTGTGGGTGAGAACGCCATATTCTAAAGCTTCCTCCTTGTGCACGAGTACCGTATTCATAGCACCTCTGGCTTTGAAGGCACCGGTCATTTGGAGGTGTTCGCATTTTAGGTAGAAATCACCCTTGGCAAGATGGTTAAATCTAGGCGCCTTAAGAACGGGAGTTCTGGATACATAGGGCGCAATCCGCTTTGCTGCAGCTTGGATATCTGCTGCTAAGGGAACGGCGGTAAGTGAAGTGACCCTGCTCATGAGTAAAAGTCTTTTGGGGGAGGTTCCACAAACGGTTCGTCCGAAGATAATTGGCCGACAAGAAATTCCATCAATTGGTGTTCAAATTCTATAAGGTCTTGTTCGCCTAAAAGTTGGCCATCAAAGGCTCCGCCTCGAAGCAAAGACTCTGGTTGTGGGCTTTGCATTTTATACATGCCTATGCGCCAAGGTAGAGGCGAAGTGGTAGTTCCGCTTTTCCAAAGGAGCCATGCGTATAATAAGCATTGAAGCGCCTTAGGTTTTTTACCGTTCCACAGACCTTCCCATGTACTCAAACTGAGCTCGGAAGGTTTCATTCGCCCTGTTTTATAATCCCATACGGTTAGTCTACCGTCGTTCATTTCAATCCGGTCTACCTTGCCCACAAACTTCAACGGAAGACCTAGAGAAGGATGCTGCATTTCGAATTCCAACTCTGTTTCTACACCTTTTAAGATGGTTTTACCTGCTTTTGCACGTAAGAGGTCATAATGGAGGAATTGATCCAACATCTTTTTGCATACCTCCAAGGTGACTAGATTTCGACCTTGGTACAAGGCAGATTCGGAATAGCCATCTTTAACGAGGCGATCGATTCCTAATTCTAGGGCTTTTTGGGTCCATTCGTCAACATCAAATACAGGTAAGGGTTTCCCGACCAACGGTTTGTACAGCTCTTCTAGACTATGGTGGATGAGGTTACCCATAACCAGGGCAGACATACTTTCTTCTACTTCGTCTTGCTCTCGAACGCGAACCAGTCTTTTTTGGTAAAAATCGTGCGGACGTCCAGCGAGTTCATTGAGACTGGTAGCACTCATACCTCTCTTCATCCAATCTACCATGGCTTCCTTTACAGCATCAGTACGTTCAGCATAAAAGCGATCTTCAATAGAAGAAGGGTGTATCGGGCCGTTGTTGAAGGCTCGTGGATGTACGGTACAAGCACCTTGCTGGAGTTCCTGCTCCAGCTGTACGATGTAGCGTGAAGGCTCTCCGCCGCCCATAGCATCGGTGTTTGTGTTGTACACAATTACACCTTCTGAGCAGCGTTGCAAAATTCGGTAAAAGTGATAGGCGAATATGGCATCCTTCTGTTCGTAAGTTGGAAGGTCATAGGTCTGTTTGACATCATAGGGCAAGAGCGAGGTGAAGGAGCGTCCTGCGGGTAAAATCCCTTCGTTAACTCCGGCCATAATTACGTGGCTAAAGTCAAGGGTACGAGATTCCAGAATTCCCATTATTTGAAGTCCTTCGAGCGGCTCACCAACGAAGTCAATAGTCCCACCTCGAAGTTGTTGTTTAACTAGCTTGAGCACCGACAAGGTATCGACTTCAGTGCTGCCGAGCGTTCGTTCAAGCTGTTCAAGCAAGGTGTGGATCTTGTACGTCGTATTGACGACCATGGTATCCCCTTTCTCTTGGGCTGCAACATGCTCGAGCCATTTTTTAATCGAGGTGAGCACAGAGATCCCGTGTGAAGGATAGAGAAGATGGTGGTATCCTTTTGGTCCTTTGGTTAATTCATTCGTCCATTCTTTTGAACTGGTGAACACCCTATTTCCCTTAATGATGTTTTGGTTCCATTCCCTAGGTCCCTCTTCTATCTCGTCGAGGTAGAAATATTTATTGAAGAGCGGATCGCTAAACAGAGCACTAAGGCTCCTGTGATAATAGGACCAATTCTTTCCTGATTTCTCGTTTTTTAGCGCATACTCAACAGCCCCAATCCATAGTCTTACAGTCGCTGCAATCTTTGTTTGATCGAGGGGGTATCCCATGGTGATGTTGACCTTATCGTAGGATTCGGGCAAGATGCTCAGCACCGGATTTAAAAGTGTTTCATCAGCAAGAATGACGGCAATATTATGAGCGGGAACGCCTTCATTGGCCCAGCGTTCCAAGGTGGCTGAAACGGTCTTCGCTTGCCCTGAATATTTAGAAGCTCCAACAGGAGTGATTTCTTTTGGGACCGTGAGAAAGTCGCTCGAGCGGTTTTTCGTGGTGGGGACATCGTTGCCGAATATTTTTTGACGATCCTTGTGCGATCGCAGAAAAAGCCCGGCTTCGTGCTCCTTCATGTTGACATAATGCGGATCAAGGTCCCACATTACAGTGGTGTTCCAATGGTTTTTTAGTTGGCCGATGATGGTTAATTCTGCCGTATTCAAGGCATTTAGACCTGCGACTAAGACCCTTTTAACCCCATTGCGATTGAGGTAGTTATCAATGCGTTTTAGATTTTCGCTGAGGTATCTCGAAGCCAGTCCGCTGTGCGCTTCGCCACGCGCCAACAAGGCATTTTTAAATCGTTCGTAGGTGCTTGGGAGCAATGCAACGAAATCCGAATACCGTCCCATAAGAGCCGTTTCATTTTCCGGATCGAGGTCCCATTCCGCCAATTTCTGCACGTTGTACAAATCGCCAAGCACATGTGCGGGATCAAGTTTGTATCGGTCGATCTCTTCGAAATCGGACAAGAGCGTTTGTCCCCATGAGAGAAAGCTCCCCAATGATTCGGGTTCACGGTCTGGATAGGCTTCATGTCGTGCCTCATTGTAGCACTGGTGCAATTCGATAAGTAAAACGAGTGGCTCTACAACGAGAAGGTTGCCCGCATTTGAGATAAATCCATCTACGGTTGTAAACAGCGGTAGAAGCGTTGGTCCTTCTAGGTGCGGTTTGAGCGCTTCACGCAAAAAGATCTCCGCCCGTTGGTTCGGGAGAACGACCATTTGTTGGTGCAGCGGCAGGGGTGATGAAATCAACTCTTGCGCAATTTGCGCGATGAATGTGGACATGGATTACTGGAACAGGTTGCTCCCCTCAATGTAATCAAAAACCGCTTTTGGAAGAAGGTTTCGAAGCGCTTTTCCTTCGGCAAAACTGCGGCGAATGAGCGATGCGCTGATTTCCATTTTTGGTGCATTCACCAAACGCAGATTCGGGAAGCGTTCTTGCCAATGTTGTTCAGTGGCTACTTCATCAGGAAGCGGGTGTCGCGGATAGACGAGAATCTCATGATTTTCCAATATGCTCTCATAGTTGCGCCATTTATGGAAAGATTTGAGGTTGTCTTCACCCATGATAATACTAAAACGATGCTCCGGGTATTTCTCTCGTAGGTAGGTTAGGGTTTGTGAGGTATAATTTGGCTGCGGCAAGCTGAATTCGATATCACTTGCTCGCAACCCTTCTTGATCCCCTATCGCTAAATGGACCAAATGCAAGCGCTCACGTTCGGGTAATAAATTGCTCTTCTTTTTAAAAGGATTGTGTGGAGTGACCATCAGCCACACTTCGTCGAGGTCTCCGTATTTCTGAAAATACTCGGCCAAGGCAAGGTGCCCAATATGTATGGGATTGAAGGTGCCGAAAAACAGACCTACCTTCTTCATTATGCTCCTAAAAAGTTCTTTAGAATGGCCAACGCCTCTGTCTTGGCAGTATTGAGATTATCGTTTACAACCACCTTATCAAATTCAGGTGCACGGGCCATCTCAATAGTTGCTTTAGCCACGCGCTGTTGTATTTTCTCCTCGCTATCTGTGCCTCTACCTCTGAGGCGTTGTTCCAAAATCTCTAAAGATGGTGCCTGCACAAAAAGTGCTAGAGCACGATCGCCAAACTGCTTTTTGAGGTTCAACGCGCCCACTACATCTATATCAAAAACAACTACTTTTCCTTCAGACCAAATGCGCTCGACTTCAGCACGAAGGGTGCCGTAATAGGTGCCGACATAGACCTCTTCCCATTCTAAGAGCTCGTCTTGAGCTACACGCGTTTTAAATTCTTCGCTGCTTAGGAAGTAATAGTCTTTACCATGTTCTTCTTCGCCTCGAGGCGAACGCGAGGTCGCTGAAATGCTAAAACTGAGCTGTGGAAATTGCGGCAACAGATAGTTTACCAAGGTAGATTTTCCTGCGCCTGAGGGTGCAGAGAAGATGACCAATTTTCCGTTGTTTTCGCTCATTGTATGGACAAAATTAATACGGCAAAGGTAGTGGAGATGAAGGAATTGGCTTTGGTAAAAAGTAGAGGTATATTGTTGTCGTGATTAAGAAAGTACTACTCGCACTGTTTGGCCTTTGCACCGCCGGCCCTATGAGCGCACAATGCTCCTTAGCCTTGGCGTCAGATTCTCTGGAAGCCTGCGTTGGAGACACCATCTTTCTTTCTGCTTCTGGGTCTAATTCTTACCAGTGGTCTCACGATGCAACACTAAACTGCGATACCTGCCCCTCACCCTACATCATTTTGACAGACACTGCACAATATGTGGTGGTTCAAGGAAGCAGCCAGGTCACGCAGATGGCTACCAATGGAAATTTCTCTTCTGGAAACTCTGGTTTCTTGACCAACTACACCTACAACGCCACATCCATTTGGAACGAAGGAACCTACGCGGTAGGCCCTAACCCGAATTCGGTCCATCCCAACTTTGGTTCATGGGGCGATCACACCACCGGCACCGGAAATTACATGTTGGTCAATGGTGCTACAGGAACCAACAAAATACTGTGGCGTCAAACCAGAACTTTCCCTCCAGGGGCACAAGTCACCATGCGGTGGTGGGCACTCTCTTTTGTATCTCCAGCAGGGCAACTGCAATTGAAATTATCGGGTACAAATGTTGGCGGAGCGGCCTCGACACCGACTTCAACAGGCACCTGGCAGCAAACGACAAGAACCTTTACTGCACCTGCTTCAGGAACGGCTATTTTGAACTTGATCACATTGGCTGGCCCCGGTTCAGGTAACGACTTTGGGATAGACGATATCTCCTTCACATACCAATGTGAGGCCTATGATACGGTGTGGATTTCTCCAAAAAGTGAAGCACAGATACTCTTAGACTCTACTACTATTTTTGGATGTGATAGTGTATGTTTTGAGTTAGAAAACCAACTGGACACCAACGGACTATTGAACTATCAGTGGGTGCTCAGCGACGGTACAGTAGATTCATCTTTGACCTTTTCACACTGCTTGTCCGATTCCGGCGATTACTACGGCTACCTATTGACCACTTCCAGCGAAGGGTGTACGGATAGCGTCACACTACCTATGATCCGTGTAGGACATACCCGCAAGCTAGATTCTTTAGTCATTGCAAACGATGGCAGTATGTTTTCTGGTGCGGTCCAAGTCTTAAATTCCAATGAGGTTATCGGATTGGGCGCGCATTTTGAGGTCACTCTAACTCAAGAGATAGACTCTTTGTTCATTTCTGCGGGCAGCCAGAGTTGGAGCGACGGGAATATCACTGGCAACCGATTGGCATTAAGGTTTCCTGTCGTCCTTGATCCCGAACCGCAGACGGTATGTGCATTCCTCTACACTTCGGAAGGGTGTGTCGACTCAATTTGCCAGCAAATTGCGTTTTTCCCCACTGTCGAAGTACCCAACGTATTTACGCCTAATGGCGATGGAGTAAATGACGAGCTCGTGTTACAAACAACGAATACGGATCGTATAAAGACAACGATATACAGCCGTTGGGGAACCAAGGTGTTTGAGAGTTCCGTGCTCGGTGAATTTTGGAACGGTAGGTTCGAAGGACGTCTTGTGGCTCCTGGAGTCTATTTCCTTACCGTTGAAGTAGCGAATCCGTATGCGCCATCGCCAATTACAACTACGGCTACTGTACACCTGCTACGTTAACCAATAAAAAGCCCTTACTACGAGTGTAGCAAGGGCCTTTTGAGCAGTTCAGGTTAGCGCTTTAGGTTAAAGCGTAATGCTGTAGTAGCCTTTTTTCTGAAGGGTAAATCCGTAAAGGATGCCGTTATCTACTTTGGTCATTTGTGCAGGGATGGCCGCCGCATCTACGCCAAACTTTTTCAATGAGAAGCCGCAAGCGACAAGCTGTACCCCTTTTTCTTCGGCCAGCTTGATGATAGGCTCCATGATTTCAGGATTCACGAGATCTTTAACGGCTTTTCCGCAGATCACTACGTTAAACTCACCAAATTGCTCGCCGTCCATTTCAGCGAGGTCTCCAGCTGCCAATGAAATGGCTTTAAGCTGCTGCAAATTGCGGTTAAGTACAAAGTAGTTCTGTGTTCCTTCGGACTGTGCAGAAAGTCCTTGTGGTGCAAACAAGCCAAAGGTCAGGGCCACGGCAAATAGTAATTTTTTCATCTTGATTTTTTTAGTGGAAGTGGTAATCGGTTCCAGGTAACTGCGACAGTACGTTATCGCCCAAATCTAAAGAGACGGCACGTCCATCACGAACAGGAGCAATGGTGTCGTGTACTGCAAGGTATTCTTCGATAAGGTCGTGGATGGTGTAATCCATAACCACCGTTTCAACAGTACCTTTCATGCGACAAAGAGTGCTGATTGGCTCTCCTTCGCGGCGACATGCAGACATTTTATACAGCTTGTCCAATTCCATCGGCTCACCTTTAATAACAATAGAGCTCACGCGCTCGCCTTTTGGTGCATCAGCATTGAACTTGAGTTCCATTCCGGAGAATCGAACTACCCAGCCACCGAAGCGCTCTTGTGGGTTCTCTGCAAACACATTGTGCAATTCCTTTTCCAGCCAATCTTTGATTTGCTGTCCACTGGCCTTACCAATCTTGACTTTCTCATTCACCGGCAGCATTTTCCATAGGTCACCGCGCGTAATGGGCGCGACACCGTTTTCGCCAGGAACAATGGGTGGGCTAAAGCGGAACCCGTTACTCAACGCGATGTCTACATCGTTCTTCCACATAGAAGCATCAGTGATGAAGTTGTCCATTGGGTTCTCAACTACAAAGTAGCGGTACAGCGGTGTTTGGGTGTAGCCCAACACTTGGTCGATTTCCTCTTTGTACGGCGCCACAGCTTCCTCAATGACTGCTGCAACGTCTGCATCGGCTTCATATTTTGAAGGGTCTACTTCCATAAGTTCATACTCCTCACTGAGCAACTCGCCATTTTGCACTTCCAAGACCATTTTACCTACGAATGAGGCAAAGGCACCTGGTTCTGTCACACGGGCATGACCGGCTTGAAGCGGTTTACGAATACGCTCGTGGGTGTCGTTCCCCAATACATAGTCTATTCTACTCAAGGCAGGATTGTTCGCGAGATCGTATTGCTTTGAGATACCAATGTGCGTGACTAGGAAGAGGATATCTACCCCTTTCTCGTCCTTCATTTCGGTCACTAGGGCTTCAAGATTTTCTAGAATAGGGTCAAAATCAAGGCCTACTGAAAAGCTCGGGTTCTGACGAATAGGCACTTCTGGATCGTTGTAGGAAAGGAAACCTAAACGCGTGTTGCCTACATCTTGGATGTAATACTGCGGGAAGATTGGGTCCTTACCGTCTTCGTGGTACATGTTAGCGGTAATCACGGGAGTCTCGTAGCCTTGCATGACTTTCATCATTTGCTCCTTACCGTACACCACCTCCCAGTTTCCTGGAATGAGGAAGTCGTAATTCATCGCTTTGATGATGGAGCTGAACGCTGCACCTTCTGAAAGCGCTGCCACAGCACTTCCTTGGATGAGATCGCCACCGTCTAGGATGATGGTGTTGGGATTGGCCTCACGCTCCTGGTCGAACAAGGTTTTCATGTTGGCTAGACCGCCAAGGGTTTTGTAACTGATTTCGTCATTGTCATAGAACAATTCCGAGTGTGGGTATACCTGTCCGTGGATATCGGCTGTCTGTAGAATGGTCACTTTGATTGGTGTGGCATCCTCAGGTGTCGAAGTACACGAGAATAAAAGTAGAGCTGATACAGCAAGACTAAGTAGGCTTGATGGACGCATAATATTTTGAGTTCGTTTGTTGGCTCTAAGATACCGCGTCCGAGCATAGTTGGTCGTGAGCCAGGTCACGAGCCCGAGAAGTTAAAGTGTGTTGCCTACCTGCTCCTTGATTTTTTCCAACTCGTCTTTCATCTGTACGACGTGCTGTTGCATAGGAGCGTAGTTGCTCTTGGAGCCAAGGGTGTTGATTTCGCGACCCATTTCCTGCGCGATAAAGCCCAATTTCTTTCCGCTATTTGCTTCCTGCATCGTCTCACGGAAGTACTTCAAGTGGTTCGCAAGGCGTACTTTCTCTTCGTTGATATCCAGCTTTTCGATGTAGAAGATGACTTCTTGCTCGTAGCGGTTAGAATCTACTTCAACGCCTTCTAGACCTGTCATCAATCGCTCGCGGACAGCAGCCAATCGAGCTTCTTCGTGTGGTGCAATGCCTGCCATACTTTTTTCGATGGCCACGAGGCGTTCTTCGTAATCTTTAGCGATGCTATCGCCTTCTTGCGCACGGAAGCCTTCTAGCTTTTCCAGCGCCTCACCTATAAGTCCTTGTAAGTAGGCCCACTCTTCTTTGCTGAGCTCAGATTTTGAACTTCCCATCACATCAGGCATGCGCATCACCGTAGCAATAAGATCGCCTGATGAATCTGTTTCACGTCCGAGCACCTCTAGCTCTGCGAGGTAGGCTTTGGCGAGCTCCATATTGATACTCGCAGCACTTTCGATACCGGTTACTTCAGCGTAAATGTTGATGTCCACTTTACCACGCTTCACTGCGGCTCCGACCATTTTACGGATGTCTAATTCCTTTTCGCGGAAGATGGGTGCGATGCGTGCATTGAGGTCAAGCCCTTTACTATTAAGGCTGCGAATCTCTACGGTGATTTTCTTCCCTGAAGTTTGTCCGATGGCTTTACCGAAGCCGGTCATGCTTTGAATCATGGATCGCTGAATTTTGCTCAAAGGTAGCAAATGCCGGGCAGGGAGTCTATGACTTGAACGTTCGTCCGTAAAAACTCACGAAATACACGCCGGCGAAGATGGCCAAACCGCCAAAGAGCATGTGAATGCTCCACTGCTCTCCTCCGTAGATGAGGCTCAATAAACTCGCCAGAAGGGGCTGCAGGTATATGTAAGCACCTACCGTTGCTGGGTGCAAGGTCTTGAGCGCAATTATATTTCCCAAGTAGGTCAAAAAGGTAGTGCCCACTACGACGAAGATGACCGCCCCGATAATGTTAGCGTCCCATAGCGACCATTGAATTTCTTGGAATTGGGGCCCGCCAAATGGAAGGACGAAGAACACCCCGAAGGTGAATACCCAGCGAATGATGAACAGTGCGTTGTATTTCGCCATGAGCGGTTTCACTAAAACGAGATAGATAGCATAGCTGCTGGCATTGATGAGCACGAAGAGATTGCCTTTGGCGACTTCGGAGGAGAAGAGTCCGTTTAGTTGGAAATTGGCACCGGAATAGATGAGCCAGAAAGCACCTAAGGCGCCGAGGAATATTCCAGCGATCTTAGGCGGGGTAATGCGTTCTTTGACTAAAACGGCGCCTGCAACCAGGACCATAATTGGTCCGCTGACCATCATGATGGAGGCGTTTACAGGAGTGGTGATTTTCAGTCCTTCAAAAAAGAAGAGCATGTTAGTGGTCACCCCGAAAACCGCACAGATGGCCAAGCGTAGTCGGTCTTTAACGGGAATGTTTAAAAAGCTGTGGCCACCGGAAAGTGGAGTTAGCAACCAAAAAAGTAGGGCAGCACCGGTGACCCGAAATTGGATAAATGCGCGCGGTGGGACGGCGCCCTGCATCGCTGCTTTGGCAATGAGAAAGGAGGAGCCGTAGATCAAGGCGACGCCCAACAATGCACTGTGGGCTAGGAGTATAGATTTACGGCTAGGAGCGTTCATCGAAGTGCTTCTGCTGCCGCTTCCACGACCTTTTTACTGTTGCCCACAAAAATTTGATCGTCAAGAACAAGCACGGGGCGCTTCAAGAAGGTGTATTCTTCGATAATAAGCTGGCGAATATCTGCTTCACTTAGGGATTTGTCTTTCAACCCCAATTCCTTGTATTTGCGTGCACGTTTTGAGAACAAGGCCTCGGCGGAACCGGCCATTCCAATCATTTGATCGACCTGATCGGCAGTCATGAGCTCCGTTTTTATGTCTTGAAGCTCGATACCTTCGGTGTTCCAACTGCTCAAAATGCGTTTACACGTATCACAAGTGCTGAGGTAAAATATGCGTTTCATAAGGGTCCAATTTTATTTTGCCAACCACGGCCCTGGATCTTGAATGTCGGCGTCTTTCCAGATACCGAATTGGACCATAGTTTTGCCTTCTTCATCAGTAAAGGCAGTCCCAATAGGTTGCTTGAGACTGATAAGGTCTCCTGCTTTCACCTTCACTCCAATGAGGTTACTGTACACAGTGAAGTAGTTCCCGTGACGGATCAACACCATCACGTTTGCACCAGGGATAGGGACCACGGAGCTCACTTCGCCTTCAAAGCTTGCTCTAATCACAGCGCCTTGCTCTGTGCTAATTTCAATATGCGGGTTATCGACTACAACACCTTTTACAACTGGGTGCGGATGCTTACCAAACTTACCTGTGATCAAGCCACGTTCCACTGGCCATGGCAGGGCGCCTTTGTTGGAGGCAAAGTTGTTAGCCAATGCTCGCGCTTCAGGCGTCATAGCATACGAAGGTCCGTCGTCGCGTACTTCAAGGCCCTTTTCTGCGCGTGTTTTATCTATCAGTCGCTTCAGCACCTTATTCGAAGTTCGAGGATTGAAGTCTTTCCCTTTCACTAGCCCAAGATCTTCAGCTTCCTTCTCAAGGGCCATACGTTCAGCACGCAGCTTCGCCTTTCGCATTTCCTCGGCAATGATGCGTTTGATTTGCTTCTCCAATTGTTGGGCTTCGCGTTGCTTTTTCTGAATGTCTTTTTTCAGCTCGCTTTCCTTGCTTTGCAGTGTAGCTACTGTTTTTTCTTGGGCCTGCGCATCAACCAGAAGTTCGTTTTTCTCGTTTTCTTGTGCTTTTTGAACGTTCAATTTCTCTGCTTTCTTTGCAATCAACGCTTCTTTTTCTCGGGCCAATTCTACCTGAGCCCCTTCAATCTGTTTAACCTGTCTTTCGCGGTAGCCGGTCATGTCCTTGAAGTATTGGATACGCTTTAAGGCCTGAGTAAACGAACTGGAGCTTAAGATGAACATGAGTTGATCCGCAGGCTGTAGGTTACGCTGCGCGAGTTCAATGAGCTTGGCATAATCTGCTTTCAAAGAATCTATGCGCACCTCAAGGTCAACGATCTCTTGCTCTTTGGCCTGGAACTCACGGTCTATATTGCGAATTTGGCGATTCATTGTAGTAATCAGTCGCTCGCGGGCTTCAATCTTTTGGTTGAGGGTTTGCAGTTGATTCAAGCTAGTCGCTCGGTTGCTTTGTGTCTGCTCTAGTAGCGTACTGGCCAGATCTATTTGATCCTGCAGCAGCACCTTTTGCTTTTGGAGCTCCTCTTTGGTTTGACCAGAAGAAACCGAAGCAAAGAGTAGTAGCGCTATGAGTACTTGTAGCGCCTTCATTAGAAACTGAATGGGGTGTTGTACGGCCCTTCTGTGCGGATTTCGCTGACCTCAATTTTTACCGTGTATGTGGGCCGAGATTTCAGGGTCAATTCAAGTATTTTTGGGTAGCCCGTGCGCTCGTCCGTATTGGAGTACTCAATGTCTACAATTTCAGTTGGATCGGTGATGGTCATATGTTTCACTCGTAGATCGCGGTCGAGGTCTACTTCTACCTTCCTGTTTCCAGAAATGGCATATTTGGTCACCCAAAGGTCACGCTTCGCATCGAACCTGTAGCGCATCGCCGTCTCTGCGCTAATGAGTTGCCCGCGCAACAAGCGATTGAGGTATTGAAAGGGCACTTCTACGCCGGTCATTCCCGCCAAATCATGCGCGGAACCTGTCCAGTCCAATCCCAACAGGGTGGAAGTAAAAGCGGCACTGTCCTCAATGACAATGGCTTTCCCTACTCGCAGGCCAATCATATCATCACTAATGGCGGCCCACAAGATGCTATCTTGTTTCGAACGTACCTGAACACGGAAGCTTTGCTCGCCGTCAGGAGTGTTTGCCTCAATGCGGGTGAATATTTGCGCCCATTCAAACTTGTCTTCTACAATGATCTTGCGCGAGACGCCGTCGTTGATCTTTTCTCTTTTGA
>OBNQ01000022.1_pt1 | contig 25876 bp, 21 predicted proteins | sample 1494201 | NCBI WGS metagenome assembly OBNQ01 (sample SAMEA3275557, study PRJEB22092) | marine metagenome | biome: ENVO 01000043; feature: ENVO 00000569; material: ENVO 00002150 | collected 2014-06-21T11:00:00+00 | depth 2 m
GGACCTGCAATAGAAAATGGCGATGACGTCTTCACGCCGTCCAAAATACCGTCGACAAAGTTGGCGATGTGTCCAGATGTATCGTTCTTAATCCTTACTAGTGTCTTCGCTGGCGCTCCAGCTTTGGTGCCGTCCTTGAGATAAACCCTAGGATTACCGCTGTAGGTATCTGTAACCAGGATACCTTTTTCTCCGTAGAATACGCTCCCGCCGTCCACATTGCCCGGCATATCGTCATCCGGTAAAAGTGCTGGTCGCTCAGGCATCAAGCCGCCGTCGTACCAGTTCAACTTAATCTCGTCAAATTCGGCATGATCAAAAGTCAAACGAATGACCGAAGACGGTGGACACACTCCGGTATAATCGGCTTCGACAAAATCGTCCGACCACATCGTCGTACAACTAGCCTCTGCGGAAGTGGGATAACCAAGACCCAATGCTACGTAGGGTGTTTCAAAAATGTGGCACCCCATATCGCCCATCGCTCCGGTCCCAAAGTCCCAGAAGCCACGCCATTTAAACGGCAAATAGCGGTGGTTAAAATCTCTATCTGCAGCCGGCCCCAGCCATAAGTCCCACGACAAATAATCCGGAACTGGATCTGCCGAGGTTGGCGGTTGTAATCCTTGCGGCCAAACCGGTCTGTTGGTCCAGCAATCTACCTTATTCACTTTCCCAATAATACCTGCTTCAATAATCTCCTGCGCCGTTCGGATGCCGTCAGATGAAGCACCTACGTCACCCATCTGGGTCACCAAACCTCTGCTTTCAGCAACCATGGTCATGGTGCGTGCCTCAAGAATATTGTGCGTCAATGGCTTCTCTACAAAGGCATGCTTTCCCGCACGCATGAAAGGCAAAGAGGTTACAGCATGTGTGTGATCCGGTGTGGCACAGAAAAATGCATCGATCTCACCAAGGTGCTTGTCATAAATGTCCCTGAAATCGCGGTATTTGTTTGCATCGGGCAAAAGCTCATGGGCTCTAGCGGCCTGCTTATCGCTCACGTCTGCCAGTGCTACAAATTTTACCCTTCCTGTTTTATGTAACGCATTTAGTACTCCGTACCCACGACCACCTACACCGATGCCGGCCATGTATAAAGTATCTGAGGGTGCAGTCTTTGATTTTCCCAGCACATGCGCTGGAACGATGGTGATACCCGCGGTAGCGGCAGCAGCACCTTTCAAAAAGGACCTTCTGTTCATGTTTTTTGGTTTTGTAGCTGAAGAAGTTACAACATTAAAAACGTAATTTTAAACACATGAAAAAACTGCTATTACTCGCTGCACTTATGTTCAGCTTTGGATTAAGTGCACAACGCCTTGAGGTAGGCGCAACGACAGCTGCCGCTATTGGGATTGGCTATGGAACCTTCTACGACATCCGCCCTATGGTGGCCTGGGGAAAGAGTTTCGAAAGTGTACGAAGAGTACGATTGGACCGTACATCAATGAACTTCTCGAGTTACAACGACCAAAATTACTTCAGCATGAGTACTGGAATCTTTCTTGGTCAGCAATGGAGAAAGCAAATCGCCGATAAATTCTACTTCATTCACGGACCCGAAATTGGGGCGAGTTATTATGCCGGCACCAACTATCAAAGTTCAACCCTCGGAACACATTACCGTATGGGAGGTGCCTACCGTGTAAATGATAAATTCACAATATCCTTAGAAGCACCCGTTTCGTTTGAATACAGCTGGTCGCAGAATGCGAATAGTGAAGCTACTTCTTCCTCGTATTTTAGCCTGTTCGGAAGCAGCAACTTATTGAGCTTCACCTATGCGCTGAAGTAGGAAAAGAAAATCCTTAAACAACAAGGGCGGTGCCGATGGCACCGCCCTTGTTATTAATATGCTATAGGAATGGTTTTCTTAGCCCTTCGCTTTCTGCGAACGACGAATAATAAGAAAGCCTGCAACAACAGTTACTGCTACGGTCGATACGAGCCAAAGAGAAAATGTATTCATAATAATGGGGGTTAGGTTTATGGTATTCTGTTACTCCACGGTAACCGATTTCGCTAGGTTTCTTGGACGATCCACATCACAGTCTCTCATCACAGCGATATAATAGCTCAAAAGCTGAAGTGGAATCACCGTTAGTAGTGGCGTAAGTGCTTCAAGTGTTTCTGGTATTTCAATCACGTGGTCGGCACTCTGAACAACCTCAGTATCCCCTTCTGTAACTACCGCGATCACCTTTCCGTGACGCGCTTTTACCTCTTGAACGTTACTTACTAGCTTTTCGTAATGCCCGGCATTCGGAGCAACAACGATAACAGGCATGTTTTCATCAATAAGCGCGATAGGACCGTGCTTCATTTCAGCAGCTGGATAACCCTCTGCATGGATGTATGAAATCTCCTTAAGCTTCAAGGCACCTTCTAAAGCGATCGGGAAGTTGACCCCACGGCCCAAATAAAGGGCATTATTCGCATCCTTGTAAAGTGCTGAAATTTCTTCTACGAGTTCCTTCGACTCGAGTACTTTCTCCACCTTTTTAGGAATGACACTCAATTCATTCAATAGAGCACGGTATTGCGAGGTCGAAAATTCGCCGCGGATTTTACCAAGCTCCAACGCCATCATCGTAAGTACGGTTACTTGAGAGGTAAAGGCCTTGGTTGAAGCCACACCTATCTCAGGTCCCGCGTGGGTATATGCTCCAGCATGCGTTTCGCGAGCAATAGTTGAACCAGGCACATTACAGATACCAAAGACCATTGCGCCCGCTTTTTTGGCCATTTTGATGGCAGCGAGTGTATCGGCTGTTTCTCCACTTTGAGAAATGGCGATCACCACATCGTTCTTTCGAATAATTGGGTTGCGGTATCTGAATTCTGATCCGTATTCAACCTCAACAGGGATACGCGCAAATTCTTCGAACAAATACTCCGCAACGAGTGCACTGTGCCAAGAGGTTCCACAGGCCGTCATGATGATACGGTCGGCATTGCGGAAACGGTCGGCATATTCTTCTAGACCACTCATCTTGATCATCCCTTGCTCTGGCAAGAGGCGACCACGGAAAGTGTCGTAGATGGCACGGGGCTGCTCATAGATCTCCTTCATCATGAAGTAGTCGTACCCTCCCTTCTCGATGCTTTCAAGATCCATCTGAAGCTGGTGCACTTGAGCATTTACGGCCTTATCACTTTCAATCAAACGAATATCTAACTCACCTTCAGCTGTAAGAGAGGCCATTTCACCGTCCTCCAGATAGATGGCATCTTTTGTGTATTCTAGGAAGGGCGTTGCATCAGAACCGATAAACTTCTCATTCACACCCAAACCAATAACAAGTGGCGAGCCTAGCTTAGCAACTACTACTTCTTCCGGCTTGTTCTTATCGTAAATACAGATTGCATAAGCTCCGATCACTTGAGTCAAAGCAATACGCACCGCCTTTCTCAGTTGACAACCTTCCTGATCTTGGATGTATTGGATAAAGTTGACCAAAACTTCAGTATCCGTTTCACTATGAAATTCAAAATCGTTGTCTTGGAGCAGTTCTTTCAGCGCTTGGTAGTTCTCGATGATACCGTTATGTACCAACACAAGATTGCCCGAATTGCTGATGTGCGGGTGGGCATTTTCATCCGAAGGTTGACCGTGGGTCGCCCAGCGGGTATGTGCAATACCTGTAGAGCCTGAAGTATCGCCGGCAAGGGCGAGTTCTTCCATGGCCTTAACCATGCCTTGCTTTTTGTATAGGGTGATTTCGCCGTTTTGCGCGAGTGCTACACCTGAGCTGTCGTAACCACGGTACTCTAGACGCTTGAGGCCGTTGACTAGAATGGGAAACGCGTTACGGTCTCCTACGTATCCTACAATACCACACATAATGAAATTGGTTTAGTTGGTTGGTTACGCAAAAGTAATGCTTCTTAATTACTGCGCGTATAGTAGACGTTAAATTCCGCAGGAATTACCGGGTGCATACCGCCACCTAAAACCACACGGTGAATGTTACCGCTGCTCGACGAAGGGGCCAAGAACACAGGCAAAACATCTTCTCTATCGTTTACGAAGTCGTGCACCATACGGGTCACGTTGAACGTGTAATTGAACTCGCGTATATCTGTTCTAGCAACCGTCCCTCCGGTAGAGTTGATGTCGGATAAGTAGTCTTTGATAAGGCGCTGAACGGTATCTTGATCTTGTATGACAATCAAAGAACCTGGGAAGCGGTATTGACCGGCAGTACCCTGAAGTACATCAAAGGACAGTTCTGCTTTATTTATTGAAAAGCCTTTTCCTATAAGAGTATCTAAACCCGGGAATTTCAAAAACGTACGCACACCCGAACCACCCTGGACATAGGTAAGCACCTCACCGTTTACCGTATCCATCATGTCTAAGTCAAACTGCGCGTTGGTATAGTCGTTCGAAAAGAGGTTGTAGCTCAAAGTAGGGTCTCCAAAGTTCTGGCCGAAGGTCAGGTTAAACACCTTCGCAATGGTATCATCTTCTCCGGTATGGTAGTACAATTCAATTAACGAACCAGATGCTTCTAAATTGAAGTAGCCTGCTATAGAGGAGCCTACGCCTTCATCCGTAAAATAGAGTCCTGGCACTTCCTTTACGAAGTCTTCGTTATCAGCGAAATGGCTCGCACCATCAATGGCAGCATCAAAAACGTTGGTTTGGAAGTACGACGGATCCGCATCAAAAGACAGGTAGCCTACCAAAGTATCGACACCATTATATACCGTGTCTCTTGGACCTAGAACCAAGGATGTATCGGCAATGGCCGGTCCATAGTTCATGGCACGATTCGAATAATAAGAAACCGTATCATATTGCTCCTCCAAGAGCGGGTACAGTTTCAGGTCAATTTCATCACCCTCCACGCCATAATAGCTCGAGTATGCGACACGGACTTTAACCGAATCACAAATGGTTCCTTCACCAAAATCTGGCGAGGATTTAGACAAAAGAACACGTGTAAAGAAAGAGGCGTTCGTACGACCGAAAATAGGGTCGTCGTAATTACCTAGGATAACCTGTGCAGGATTCTTCGTGCTTATACTGTCCCAGCTTTGGGTGTAGGACACCACGGGAAAAGTAAGCTTCTCTCCTAATTCAGGGCGGTCATCTACAAACTTACCTGAACCAATGGATCCGTTGCTTTTCTCACACGAAGTGAAAAGTACAGCAGCGATAAATAGGCTTAGGGCTAAACGGAATTTACTCGGCATCGCTTTCAACAAGGAGAGATTCATACACCTTGATGGCTTCTTCCGGCTGATCCATGAATGCCGAACCGTCGATAACGTCTACACCAATTGATTTTGCATATTCTGCAACTTCGTCTGTGTTTTCCTCACCGAGGATAAGTACATCCGAATACTTTGCGGCCAATTTTTGTAGGTCTACACTCGTTGGCGCTTCCAATCCCTCAGTTAGTGAAGGATCGATTTCATCAAACTCCATCCCAGCTTTCATTTTTGGACCCAATGTTCCATCAAATCCGTTATCGTAGGCAGAGAAAATCACTTTCGCATCCTTGAAGATAGGGTTATCGCTTTGGAACAATTTCAAATACATCGGAACCAGAGCAGACATCCAGCCGTGAACGTGAATAACGTCAGGCTTCCATCCTAGTTTCTCAACTGTATCAATAGCACCTTTTGAGAAGAATAAAGTACGTTCATCGTTGTCCTCAAAGTACTTGCCATCTGCATCCGTGTAGGTAAACTTTCGTTTGAAGTATTCCTCGTTATCAATGAAATAAACTTGCATACGCGCTCCAGGAACTGATGCTACCTTAATGATCAACGGCATATCCATATCGTTAATCACTACGTTCATACCGCTCAAGCGAATGACCTCGTGCAACTGGTGACGACGCTCATTGATTACCCCGAAACGAGGCATGAACACGCGAACCTGGTGGCCACTGTTATTCGTTTTCTTAGCTAGGGCTAAAGTTGTGCTTGAAATCTTGTTCTCCGGTAGGTACGGGTGAATCTCCTGTGAGATAAACAATACTCTCTTGCTATCCATACGGAATAGATGTTTTAAAACTAGTGGGCAAAGATACCTTTTTTTGGCGCTTTTTCCTAAGAATAGCCTAGTTTTGAGCCCTTTTACAGCCCAAGATGACCGTTTTAAGAAGTCTTTTAGAATTAAACGCGTGGCGAGCACAGATTGGCGAGCAAACCCTTGGGTTCGTTCCAACTATGGGTGCCTTGCATAGGGGTCATATTAGTTTGGTCGAGCAAAGTCTTTCCATGGCCGATCATACCCTGGTGAGTATTTACGTTAATCCAACCCAATTCAACAATGCGGAGGATTTAGATAAGTACCCATCAACCCTCGACCAAGATTTAAATCTTCTTAGCGCTACGGGCGAAGCAGTGGTATACCTACCCACTCAGAACGATTTGTACCCAAATGGACTGCATTCTCGCAACTTCGATTTCGGTGCTCTTGGCACATTTATGGAAGGCGCTGGACGACCAGGTCACTTTGAAGGAATGGCAACGGTAGTCACTCGATTCTTTGAAATCATCCGACCAGATCACGCATTTTTTGGCGAAAAAGACTACCAGCAACTTGCCATCATTAAGCAAGTGGTTGCGAACGAGAATTGGCCCATAGAAATCATAGCCTGTGACACGCTTCGCGAACACGACGGCTTAGCAATGAGCAGCCGAAACCTCCGTTTATCTGCTGAACAACGAGGCGAAGCCAAGGAGATATACCGAATTCTTTCGCAGTGGATCAAAGGTGCTGATTTCACTTCGTTAGAACCACAAGCTGTTCAAAAAGAGCTCGTCCAACAAATCAATAGCATTGACCACCTCGAGGTGGAATACTTAGAGTTTAGCGCCTCAAATACCTTAATTCCGGTAGAGCGCTTCGATTTAAATGTTCCGACAAGAGTCTTTGCTGCTGTTCTGTGCGGAAAAGTTCGCCTTATCGATAACCTTCCTCTTTTTTAATCTACTTTTGCGCCATGCAAATAGAGGTCGTAAAGAGTAAAATTCATCGCGTAAAGGTCACAGGAGCTGACCTTGATTACGTGGGTTCTATCACTTTAGATGATGATTTAATGGCTGCTGCTGGCATTATCCCAGGGGAACGGGTGTACATCGTCAACGTCAACAATGGTGAGCGTTTTGACACTTACACCATTTCGGGAGGCAGCGGCACAGGAAGTGTTGTGTTGAATGGGCCGGCAGCGCGTCGCGTTCAAAAAGGTGATGTCGTTATTATCATTGCTTATGCACAAATGACTCCTGAAGAAGCACAGACGTTTAAGCCTCAGATTGTATTCCCGAACGAATCAACCAATCTCTTGAAATAGTGACGGCCCATGTAAAAAAGGTGTTGCAGTATGTGCTTTTCTTAAGCATCGGCGTATTGTTACTCTATTTTACATTCAAAAACACCAACCCAACCGAATTGTGGAGCAACATACAGTCGGTGGATCGATCTGGGCTCTTCATCGCTATTGGTATTGGATTCATAGCCATCATCATCCGCGGCATCCGTTGGGTGCAGCTCTTGGCCTCTCTAGGCTATAAAGTGAGCTCAGCCAATGCCATTGCGGCCGTAGCATTTTCTTACCTGGTCAACCTAGTCACGCCCAGAGTGGGTGAAGTCGCACGATGCACTGCCATTAATCGGACCGATGACGTTCCAATAGACAAGTTGTTCGGAACCGTTGTGCTCGAACGTGTAGTGGACACCCTCATGTTTGGCATCGTACTCTTAATCGCAGTCATCACCCAGGCGCAACAACTTTCCATTTTCTTGACACAAAGCGGTGCCACTCTGCCTTCCTTATCACCAATGTTGATTAGCGGGTTAATTGTGGGTGGTTTACTCGTGCTTATCGGACTTTGGGCTACTCGTAAAACGTGGTCTCAATGGAGCTTCGCGCAAAAAGTTATCGGCTTCGTACAAGGTCTAGTTGAGGGGTTAAGAAGCATCCAAAATGTCGACAACAAATTCTTGTTTTGGGCATATAGCGTAGGAATTTGGACGTGCTATACGGCCACTATTGTCGTTGGTTTTAAGGTTGTCCCAGGCTTAGAAGTGTTAGGACTTTCTGAAGCGTTCTACGTAAGTGTAGCTGCTGGTTTAGGATACGTCATTCCTGTACCCGGCGGAATTGGCGCTTACCACTACCTCGTGTCCAAAGCACTTACAGTGATTGGATATTCGCCAGAACTCGGAACTGCCTATGCCACCATCATCCATAGCGGCAACAGTTTAATGTTCATTGCTACTGGTGTTATTGGCATGCTAATTCTGTATTTTGCAAGGAAGAAATAATCTCCATGGCAAAAAGTAGAAGCGTCTTTATCTGTACCAAATGTGGCACCGAACATTCTAAATGGATGGGGCAATGCCAAGGGTGTAAGGAGTGGAACACGCTCGTGGAGGAAACTCAAACGAAAAGCAAACCCGATCCACGAGCGTGGAGCGGTGATAATGCTTCAAGCAGGCCTCTTAAAATTGACGAGGTTGAACACACGACAGTACAACGTTTTCCCATTCGCGACGAAGAGTTTTCAAGAGTATTAGGCGGCGGTATTGTACCGGGATCTGTAGTATTGTTGGGTGGTGAGCCCGGTATCGGTAAAAGTACCTTGCTCTTACAAATGGCACTGAAGTTCAGTGGAACAGTAGCCTATATCAGTGGTGAGGAAAGTCCGTCTCAAATTAAGCTGAGAGCAGAAAGAATTGGCCGGACGGAAAGTGATTTGTTCCTATTAAGTGAAACGAAAACGGAGGCCATTTTCAACCATTTAAAAACTATGCGACCGCACCTTGTGGTTGTTGACTCTATTCAGACCCTTCACGTGCCTCATGTCGAAAGTACACCTGGCTCGGTAGCTCAGATTAGAGAGAGTGCGGCAAGCTTCATTCGTTACGCGAAAGAAACAGGCACACCGGTGCTCTTGATTGGACACATCAATAAGGAAGGAAGTATTGCAGGGCCGAAGATATTGGAACACATGGTGGACGTTGTTCTCCAGTTTGAAGGCGACCCAAACCTGTTGTACCGCATTCTAAGGGCACACAAGAATAGATTTGGTTCTACCCATGAGATTGGATTGTATACCATGGAGCAGGCCGGTTTGCAAGGGGTAGCAAATCCAAGTGACTTGTTATTGACCAAACAACACGACGGCTTGAGCGGTAATGCTGTGGCCGTTTTGTTGGAGGGCGTTCGCCCTATGTTGTTAGAGCTACAGGCGTTGTGTTCTACAGCCGTTTACGGGACTCCGCAGCGTTCTACGACGGGTTTTGATACACGCCGATTGAACATGATCTTAGCTGTTTTGGAGAAGCGTTGTGGCTTCCGATTGGGACAGAAAGATGTCTTTTTAAACATCACAGGTGGATTGCGAGTAGACGATCCTGCATTGGATTTGGCAGTGATTGCAGCCATTCTCAGCTCGAATGCTGATGAACCCATCTCGGGCAAGGTATGTTTTGCAGCGGAAGTTGGCTTAACTGGTGAAGTTCGACCGGTGACTAAAGTAGAACAGCGCATCCGAGAGGCAGAAAAGCTTGGGTTCGAACGCATCTATGTAAGCGGTCACCACCAAATAGAAAAATCCCACTACGACATTGCCATAGTGGGATTGAAAAGAATTGAAGAATTGGTCCGTGCCCAATTCTAAGTAGTACTATTACTCGCCTGCTCCATCGAGCAGGTTTGCAAGCTCTGTTAAATCTGGTGTTAAGATAATCTCCGTACGACGGTTGATGGCCTTGTTACTTGCTGAAGTATTTTCTACCAACGGCACAAACTCACCACGTCCGGCGGCTGTGATTCGTTGCGGATCAAGACCTGCGTTTTTGGTCAAAATCTTTACCACATTCGTGGCACGCATCACACTCAAGTCCCAGTTGTCTTTCACCTGGCTTTGTCCACGGTACGGATCATCGTCCGTATGTCCCTCGACAACAATACTGATCTCCTCATTGTCTGCAAGGACTCTTGCAAGGTTTTCCAGAGCAACCTGTCCGTTTGCCGCAACACTCCAAGAACCTGGCGCAAAGAGCAGGCTGTTTTCGAGACTCACGTAGACTTTGCCGTCACGCATATTGACCGTGAGGCCCTTGCCTGTAAAGCCCAATAACGCATCGGCAACCTTCTGACGAACATAATTCACTGTGCTGTCTTGACGACGAATAACCCCCTCTAGCTCTGCAACACGACGCTGTCCTTTTTCCAAGGCACGGCGTTCAGTGTTTAGGCTATCTTCTTTCGCTTGCAGACGGCTTTGGATGGTACTTAACTCGTCCATCAACGCTTTGTTTTCACGAGCGCTCGCTGCAATGAGCGTACTGTTGTTGTCCAGCAAGTAATCGTACTGCTTAGACAAGCGGTCGTATTTGGTCTGCAAAGCGCGCAGGTCATCAAACTTCGCCGTGGTATCCTCCTGTAGCTGATTCACCTCGCGACGTACTTCTCCTAAGGTGCGCTCGAGTTCTGAATTCTCGGCTGCACGCATTTCGCTCTTTTGACGTAGCTGATCGGCTTCGTTCGAAAGAAGATCGTACTTCTCTTGTAAGGTCTTGTGCACTTTGGTGCTTACACACGAGGTGGTAAGCGCGCCGAGAAGTGCAAAAATGAATAGCTTCTTCATGGTATTATTTCAATTCTACTGCTACCGTACCCAACACGTAAGAGTCGGTCATGATGGCCGCAGTGTAGATTCCTGGTTCCAATACAACAGGTGCGTCAGTCGCTCTGTTCGCAGCAATACAAACGTCCATTGCTTCGCCTTGGAAGTTCACTTTCGCCACACCGTTGTAACCGCTGTTCACACCACCAACAACTGCTTTGTTGTTTTCTGGTGCATCTACGTCTTTACCGTTTGGTGCAAAGAGCTTCACGTATAACGTACGCTCACCTGAATCTGCAATGCGGTTTTTAGCAATGGTAATACAAACATTTACACGGTCTGTTTTCTTTGCACGCTTTGTCTTGCGCTCTTTACCGCTATTGGTAATACGTGCTGCAGTAGCTGATGATGCGGCAATAACGAGCTGCTTTCCTTTTGCTACGGTGTTTGAAAGTGCACTGTTCTGACCAGAAAGCGCTTGGTTTGCAGTAATCGCTGAATTCAAGCTATCTGCCACCATCTGCTCACGCATCTTGAGGGCTGCATATGCCTCGTTTGTGCTATCTAGTTGTTCTACCAACTCCGCGTTCTGCTTCTTCAAGCTGCTCAAGCGGTAGCGGTAGTTTGTTAATTGTTTTTTGTTGTCAACATTCACGGCGTTGATGCTGTCAATCAATAAGCCTAGGCGTGCTGTCTCAGCCTCAATGAATGAATTCAGGCTGTCGTTTTCGCCAATCTGACCCATTAAATCTTCCTTCAAACCACTTAGTTCTAAGGTCAATTCTTGCTTATCTAACTCCAATGCATGTTTCTCTTCACTGCGTAAATACAGCAATACACCTAATGCAAGTACACCTGCAGCCAATAAGCCAATTACTAATCCTGATCTCCCTTTGTTTCCTTCTGAACTCATCGCTCCTTTTTGATTTATCTTCTATAACAACGAAACTACCTCAATCTCAGCATATCTCTTATCAAAATGATGCTAAGTTTTTTAACAAGCCTCGTCTTTCCTAATCATTGCCTTCTTTGTGAAGACCTGCTCCGCCCTAAAGAGCAAAGCGTATGCCAAATATGTTTGGCCGCACAGCCGAGGTGTTCGGTTCTCGAACGCCAGCGTTTAGAACGGATATCGTCAACCATTGAAGCCAACTTTAGCGCTGTACTGATCAACTGTCCTTCAGTAAGTACACTCTGTCACAACCTCAAGTATGGGGGGCACCCTCGAATGGCACGACATCTCGGATACCAATTTCTTGGGCCTGCTATAGCATCTGTACAGAAAGACCTGGTCCTTGTTCCTATGCCTGTTTCAAAAAAGCGTAGGCGGCAACGCGGTTATAATCAAAGTGAAGGACTGGCTCAAGGGTGTCTGAGGAAACTACGCGAGCTGGGATACAAGGCTAAGGTGGTCTCGTTGCTCGAGAAGCACGCACACAAGAAAAGTCAAGTTGAAATGGATCCCTTTGAGCGCTGGACCAACCCCCGCGGGAGCTTGCGAGTGCGCCAAAAAATAAAGCAGCGCATCCCGCGGGATGCGCTGCTTGTGTTGATCGACGACACCGTGACAACCGGATCGACGTTACTTTATGCTGCAGAGGTCATACGAGAATCATTCCCCGAGCGACCCTTGCTTTTGCTCGCACTAGCCTTAGAGGTTTAGTGGCGAACAATAATGGATTTCTGTACTACGCCTCGATCTGTTGCAACCTCAATGAGATAAGCGCCGGCCGCAGCCCCGCTCAGATCATACGTTTTGCTTAGGACCGAAGAGGTAGGGTCGAATTGGTCCACTAAGATCTCCTGACCCAAGTAGTTGATAATTCGAATATTTACCTCAGCACTGTGCGAAATCTCACCATCGATGGTTACCAAACCTTGTGTAGGGTTCGGATAAATCATCAAGGCTGTAATTCCAGCGTTGTCTTCGATACCGATAGTACCTACCTGAACATTAAACGTCTTGCTTGCAGTATCGCAATCGCTGTACACCGTTAATGTCACAGAGTAGGTGCCGTTGGCTGTGTACGAGTGCGAAACTGTGCCGCCAGTACCCGTAGTTGAGTTTCCGTCACCGAAAGAAATATTAAATCCAGTCGTGTTTGCGCTGTTCCAGTTAAAAGTCAATGCTGCAGCGGTAGCGTTAACGCTATCCACATTGAACTGTGGGTTACCCAATGTAATTGCCGTACAAGAATCTGTGGTAAATACATGGTACATAGTCATCGAAGTGTCGCCTGGAGCACAAGCTTCTTTGACGTAGAAATCGTACGTGGTCGATGGGGTTAGCCCCATCATCGAGGCCGTTGCTGCAGTTGAAGTACCGCTAAGCATTGGACCTGTAGTCGTTCCTTGCGCACGGTATTCGTACATGAATGTTCCTGTACCACCTGTCCAAGAAATGTCGGCAGTTGTAGCGCCCATGTTCGTGTTCGTTAAATTCGATGGCATTGGACAAGAAACCGTAACACAGTTCGCAACCAAGGTATCCTGAACACCCACTGCGAAGTTACCTGTACTCACAGAAGTACTCTGAGTACCAGAAGCGTTTGAAAGCACGTAGCTTACCTCAGACGGGTACGATCCCGCAGCGCTATTCACTACCGTGATCTGCGTTCCACTACAGACTTGGAAGTCTACAATAGACGAATCACCTGTTAAGAATGTAAAGGACTGACCGAAGACCCCGTTGTATAATACTTGTACTTCAGCACCGTTCCATCCGTCGCCCCATGAGTCATACATACTCATGGTCCAAGTACACAAATCTGTTGTATCACAAAGGTTGGTACAGAATGTCAATGGACCCAATGTATCGCTTACTCCGCTAGTACCACAGTTTCCGATCACGAACACATCGTAGCACGTCGCTGCGCTCAATCCCGAGATTGAGAATGAATTTGTTGTAGTTGAATCAATGTTGCTAGAAACAAGACCTGTAGCTTGTGCAAATCCTACTGGACCCCACTCGTATACGTAAGTTGCAGAACCACCGTTTTGATCGAAAGTAAAGGTCGCGTCGTTCTTTCCTGCGATATAAGTGAGGTTCGTCGGTGATGGACAAGCCGTGTTACAAGAAGCTGTGAACTGTGCCATTTGAGTACCTAGTGTAGTCGCCGAAGTTGCGGTGTAAGAATCGACAACAGAACCGTTTGAAAGTACATTTAAACCAATCTCACTTGGGTAAGAACCGGCAACACTTACTTGAATGGTAAAGGTTTCGCCCGTACAAACCATGATCGTTTCTGTGTACGATGTACCCGTAGTAAACCCGGCTCCAAGGGTATATTCAACACCACCAGATGAATTCAAGACTTCAACTTGAGCGCCGTTCCATCCATCACCCCATGTATCTGTAAGTTCGATATCGAACGTACACATTGAGGAAGGAGCACACTGTAGCGTTTTAAAGGTCGCTGGACCAAAGGCTGGACTCACTGTACTGTCAACACACATTTGGTAGACATACACATCGTATGACGTGTTTGTATCAAGACCTGTTAACCAGTGCGGTGATGACGATGCCGTTACAAGTGTTCCGGTACTCTGTTGGAAATCTGGAACAAAGCCTACTGGTCCGTATTCGAGATAGGTAGTAATACCATTTGCCGTGAAGTTGACCTCGGCAGAATCGGCCCCAAGAGAACCCACACTAATTGCCGAAGGCGGCAAACATTGCGGAGCGTCCTTGATGGTAATTTCGTCGAAGTATACCGCAGTATACGTATTCGTAGTTGTTGAAATGATAGCAATGTGATCGTCGCTCATGTTATACCCTGCACTTGCATCGAAGTACACGGTGTACATATTCCACGTCGCACCATTAGGAACGCTGATGGTGTCTATTGCGTTGAAATTGCTCAAATCTGTAGGGCTGCTGACAGTACCTACGATAACATCATTACCTGAAGACCAGCCTGTACATGCCATATGGATGTCCATCTGCTTCGTACCGCTGTCCAGACCGATAATGGCAGGACTAATCAGTGCTTCAACCGCTGAATCAAAACTGTTGTAGAGGTAGTACATCTGAGTTCCTGTGTGCGGGCTTAAGTTCCATGCAGAACCGGTAATGTATCCGTACCCAGCCGCACCTGAATTCTCAGCGTAGTACCAACATGAAGGAGCATTCGGATTGGAGAATCCACCCGTTGAATCTGTATCAAAGCTCTCATAGAGTGGTGTACTTACTGAAGTACACAACGTCTTTACGAAGAACGGCCCAACGTTCGTGCTGTAGCCGTTGGTATCCACTGTACAATCTGTTTTGATGTAGAAATCGTAGGCTGTGTTTGAGCTCAAACCAGTAATCGTAGCAAACGTATCGTTTACAGTTACCTGAAGTCCAAGACCGTTCACGAATCCCGAAGTTCCGTATTCAACAACAAACGTTGTGTCGTTTGAATTCCAAGTCAACGTCGCCGAAGAATCTGAAGCAGTGATGCTTGCAAAAGTCGGTGCTGGACATGCCGGTGGTGTAGTAACAGTCACTGTATAATCGTGCACCTCACCGTACGACATACTCGAACAACTTTCCGTAGCTGAAATGGCTGCGGAATAGTTTGAACGAATGCGCATGCGGTAAGAACCCAGCGATACCGTAGAAGGAATGGTGATTGATTCCACATTTCCGTTCCACTGGTTCGTTGAAGAAGACCAAAGGTGTTCTCCAGCGTCGTCCCAATCTCCGTCGTTGTTCCAGTCGCCCCAAATGGCAAAGTACTGCGTAGAGTAGTTTGAAGTGAATTCAACTGAGGTAGGCGCCGTCTGCTGGATATATATCGTATCAGAAGTTGCCACGAAGTAGTTACCTGTCGAACAGCCTGTAGCTGTGTCAGAGAAGGTTCCGATGTAAACATCGTTGATGTCATCGCCGTAGGTACAACCCAAGGTGTAGGTCGGCGAACAGTACGTCTGTGCATTTGCTCCCAGAGCAAATACTGACATAAATAGGAGTAGAAGTTTTTTCACAAGCGTGTGATTTTAATAGAAGACTAATTTACTTTTTTAATCGGAATCGAATGCTGTTGAAATATTAGCAGGGAATTGTCCGTTTCCTCTAAGTATGTATGCCGATAATTGGTGACCTTTAGCTTATGAAACGATTCTACATTGCTTCCTTCCTATTGCTTCTAGTGGGGTGTGCCGTTCAAAGTCGTCCGCAAGGAGGGCCGAAGGACGAAACGCCGCCTACAGTGGTGAAGATGACGCCAACGCTTGGTGCGTTGAACTTTACTGGAAGTAAGGCAGAGATCGTTTTCGACGAATACATTCAAGGGACCAAATTGCGCGGTAATATCACGACGAGTCCACCGCTCGAAGGATTGGAATTTGAGATCATCGGTAAGAAACTCAAACTGAACTGGGAAGATGGCCAGCTCTTGGAAAACACGACTTATAGAATCTCCATGGGCGATGAAATAGGCGACCTAAACGAGAACAACAAATACACCAACCTCGAGGTTGTTTGGAGCACGGGCTCCTTCATTGACAGCATGCAGGCAGGTGGTCAGGTTGACAAAACGGGTGAGGGTGCTTTTGAAGACCTCACTATTTGGCTTCTACCCGCAGGAGCTGATACTGTGGGCCTGCCAAAGTTTAGCGCTACACCGAGCAAAGACGGTTCTTTTTACCTCAGCTACCTTCCCGTAGATACCTTTGATTTCTTGATCTTCGAAGACATCAACTTCAACAAACAGTGGGATGAAGGCGTTGAAACCTTCGGCTTTCTGAAAGGTATACCGACCTCATCCGACTCCTCTTTGATCGCCATCCCATACTCGACAGAGCGCTTTGAGTTTCCGGAATTGGACACGACTGCTATAGATTCTGTGGCCAATTTTGTGGATACCACCTCAAGCGAGAATCTTGGCCTAATCAGCTTCACCTTACCCCCATCATCAGATTCTGTAATTCTTTACGCGCATCGCTCAGGAGATGTACTCATTGATCTCTGTACCGGCGCAGGAACAGATACTTTGAAAACCGAAGGTCACTATTATGCCCCTGGCAAATATGAGGTGATTGGATATGTAGACCTCAACGGCAACGGACTTTGGGACAGCCCCTCTTGGACTTTGAACACATCGGCCGAGCCTTTGATTTCTGGCCAGTCTTTTGAAGTAAAGGCCAACTGGGAACTCGAACAACCCATCACCCTACCAAACTCAAATGAAGATGAGACTGAGCCGTAACCTAATTATCCTGTTTGCGTGCCTTACTACCAGTCTAGCTGCTCAAAGCAGCTACATCGGAAGGTTATGGAATACAAAGAGCTATGATAAAATCATCGAGTATTCACCCAAAGGTGCGACACTAAGCGGAAGGGACAACATGACCGTGGGTCGGGCTTATATGGCTATTGTACCGCAACAACCTGCTAAGGCTCTGATGCACTATGACCTGGCCATCTCAAAGCGCATGAATAGCGAGGATCTGTATTACTTCCGTGCAGAGGCGTACTACGAATTAGGTCAACTTCGCGAAGCATTATCCGATCTCGAAAAGTGTCTCGAGTTCAGGGCCAATCACCAGAAATACATGCTTTTCAAAGCCGCCATCCAGTATGAAATGGGCGATTTGAAGAACGCCTACGACACATACTACGACATCTCTGAACTCTACGATAAACAAACGCCGTTCTACATGCTCGCCCGAATCTCTATTGAACGTGAGAACTACTATAAAGCCAGAGAATGGGTCGACGAGAACATGATGCGTTTTGAGCGTGGGAAAGATTTCTGGCGTATGACCGCCGAGCAACAAGTAGATACCGAATGGCACATCTGGAAAGAGTATGAGAAAGCGCTGAAAACCCAAGACGCGTTGCTGAGCTATTTCCCTAATGACGTTCGCTACCTGAAAAATAGGTTGGGATTGTACCGTGTGCAGGGAATGGACAGTCTGGGCGTTTGGGCAGAGAACGACCTGCTCACTCGCTACAATGAAAACCGCCTACCTCTTGAATACTACAAGAAGGGCAGCATCAAAGTCGGTGAATACATTAGGGATCGTGGCGTAGCGGAAGATTATTTGACCTTCCGTCCCGCGCTTTTTGAAAACACCAAATATGCCCGGTTTTACATTAGTGAGTCTGGCGCCGTTGTCGGAAAGCACTGGGCAGGTCTTCTTGAGCACCCCCAGGACAGCACAAAGAAAATATGGGACTTCCACCGTGGCGACGCACACTACGCTATGCCTGCTTCGGACACTTCTTACCTAGGGTTTACCGCCCTTTTCGATGCGCCGGACAGCATGCTTGTTGGCTATGATGATTTCTTCATAATGAATGCGGATAGCACGGTTTTGGACAGCACCAACGTCACAGCGCCTGAGATTCTCAAAGAAGCACCCGTGGAACCCGCAATCATGCCGTTTGAAAGCATCCCAACAGAAGACCCGATGGAGGTTCCAAGGCAAGGAGAGGCTCAGGATTCTACTGGAATTCGAGAGGGATAAAGCCCAGTTACTTTCGGTCGAGCAGAATTTGAATGTCGCTAATCAATCGGTCGATATCTAAGTCACTTGTTCCGTCGTAGAAGCCACGGATGCGCTTCTTCTCGTCCACTAGAATGACATTTTCTGTGTGGATAAAGTCGTGCTCGTCAAAGCTGGTACCTTGCTCCATCACTGCGAAATATTCTCTACGTGCCATGCGGTACAACTCGCGCTTTTCACCAGTCAACAAGTGCCATTTGCCTTTGATGGCACCCATGCGTTCCCCGTAGGCGTGCATCACTTCAACAGTGTCTATTTCGGGCATCACCGTATGACTCACAAGATTCAGGCGGTCCTCGTAATTGTAGGTTTCCTGGATGCGCTGAAAGTTCGCTCCCATGTCAATACAGATGGTTGGACAAGTCGTGAAAAAGAAGTCGGCCACATATATTTTTCCCTGGAGGAGAGAAGAATCGGCCCTGTTGCCCCATTGATCAATAAGGTCAAAATTTCCAATGCGGTGGCCGCGCCCTACGCGCTCAAGGTCATCGTCTACCACGGCAGGGTTCAAATCTGAAGGGTTGTAGATAGGTAATCTAGGTTTTGGCTGTAGAATCTGATAAGCCGCGGTGGAGCCCACCACGAAGACCAAAATAAGTACGCCAATTTTCAACCATTCGCTTGGTTTGAGGTTTATCTTTAACATAGTCCAAAATTACAGCAGATGAAATCTAAATCCACCTACTTCTATCACGCTTTTCTCAGCATTTTGTTCGCAGCTGTCATGGTAAGTTGTGGCGGGGAGACCCAGCAATCTTCGGCGCCGTCCTATCAAGTGATGAAAGAGCCAGCAACTGCTAAGAAATCAGATATTCCTTCGGAGGTGAAGTCGTTGCTTGCAAAAAGCACGTGTTTAGGTTGTCATAAGGTTGATAAGAAGCTCATCGGACCTTCGTATAAGGAGATTGCTGCACGCGGCTACAGCAAGGAAGAAATTGTGGCGTTAATTAAGCAACCTGTGCCAGAAAATTGGCCAGATTATCCACCTATGGCGCCTATCACTTGGGTGGCTGATGAAGATTTAGCTACTATTGCAACTTGGATCACTTCATTGGAGGTGGATGAACAAGAGTAGCCTATAAAATTGGACACGAAAAACCTTCTTTCGGTACATAAAATAAGCAAGTCCTACGGTATTAAAACGCTGTACAAGGACATCACCTTTGGTATCCACGAGGGTGAGAAAATCGCCATCGTCGCTAAAAATGGTGCGGGTAAAAGCACCTTGATGAATACGCTGATGGATCCAGCCATCGCAGATACGGGAGAGGTCACCTTTCGTAAAGGGATTAAAATTCGCTACCTCAACCAGCAACCCTCTTTTGAAAACGGACAAACAGTTCGCGACATCCTTTACCAAAGTGAGCATCCCGGACTCGATGCCTTACGGGACTATGAAGCCATCCTCGCCTCGGGCGAAACTGAGGGGATGCAGGCGGCCCTCGACAAAGTTGAGGCCACAGGGGGATGGCACCTCGAGGGCCGCATCCAAGAGATGCACGGCCGGATGAATCTACCGGACATGGACCGCACAGTAGACCATTTTTCAGGAGGAGAGGTGAAGCGTCTTGCGATGGCCCAGCTCTTTATCGAAGAGCCGGACCTTATTCTGATGGATGAGCCCACCAACCACTTGGATTTGGATATCATTGAATGGCTCGAGGAGTATCTAATCAATTACAAGGGCGCCCTTTTGATGATCACGCACGACCGCTACTTTTTAGAGCGCGTATGTGGGACTATATACGAGCTGGAAAACCTTCAGTTTTACAAGTATGAGGGGAATTACAGCTATTATTTGGAGCAGAAAGAGGCGCGCGAAGCCAACGAGGCAGCAAATCTTCACAAGACCAAACAGTTGTTTAAGAAAGAGCTGGATTGGATGCGCAGAACGCCGAGCGCGCGGACGGGGAAAGCCAAGGATAGAATAGACCGGTTCAAGGACGTTAAGAAAGCTGCAAAAAAACGTATCGACGACAGAGAAGTGACCCTTGAATTGAACGCGCAGCGCTTGGGCGGAAAGATTTTGGAGCTTCACAAGGTGGCCAAGAGTTTCCCAGACAAGTTATTGATCGAACAGTTCAATTACATTTTTAAGAAAGGCGAACGCATTGGTATTGTGGGGCCTAACGGAAGTGGAAAGTCTACGCTGTTGAAAATGGTCATGGGGGAATTGGCCCCGGATAAAGGAAAAATAGTCACTGGTGATACGGTAGTTTTTGGTCATTATACCCAAGACGGCATCGTGAATAAGGACGACCTCAAGGTTATTGAGGTAGTGCAAGAGATTGGGGAGTACATCACACTAAAGAAGGGACAGAAATTGACGGCTTCGCAACTGTGTGAGCGCTTTTTATTTGACAGCCATCAGCAGTATTCCTACGTCAGTACCTTGAGTGGTGGAGAGCGCCGACGATTGTTCTTGCTTACTATTTTGATGAAGAACCCGAACTTCCTCATTCTTGATGAGCCGACCAATGATCTAGACATACTCACCCTTCAAGCCTTGGAAGGCTTTTTAGAAGAATATTCGGGCTGTTTGCTTGTGGTCAGTCACGACCGTTATTTCTTGGACAAATTGTGTGACCACCTCTTTATCTTCGAGGGCGGCGGACGCATCAAAGACTTTAATGGACGCTACTATGAGTGGCGCGAGGAGCAGAAGAGGATTGACGCCATACGCACATCGGTAGCGAAAGAGGTGCCGAAGGAAGAACCCAAGAAGGAGAAGGTCAAGACCAAGCTCAGCTACATGGAAAAACGTGAGTGGGACGAGTTGCCCGGTCAGATTGAGGCATTGGAAGCCCGTAGGGATGCACTAAATGCAGTATTTGAAGGAACCGAGCAAGATCCGGAAGAAGTAGCGGCGGCGGCTAAGGAGATTAAAGAAGTATTGGCTGAATTGGACGAAAAGGAAATGAGGTGGCTCGAACTCAGCGAGTTTGACTACGAATAGCTATTTTTAAGCCTCCTAACCAACCTAAAGGACCCATATGCCAACCACAGATGCCATTCTTCAATTGCGCGGCATTACGCGCGATTTCAAATTAGGAGCACAGACCGTACATGTCTTGAAAGGCATTGATCTTGATATTTCAAAAAACGAATACGTCGCCTTGATGGGGCCCTCTGGTTCTGGGAAATCTACTTTGATGAATCTGCTGGGCTGTTTGGATACTCCGACAAGTGGCAGCTACGAGCTGAACGGTACCGACGTTAGCTCACTAAACGACAATGCACTGGCAGAGATTCGCAACAGCGAAATCGGCTTTGTCTTTCAAACCTTTAACCTGCTCCCACGTTCTACAGCACTCGAAAATGTTGCCCTGCCGTTAGTCTATGCTGGCTTAAGCAAAGAAGAACGATTGGCCCGTGCAGCGGAAGTATTGGAGCAAGTTGGTCTTGCCGACCGAATGGACCACCGTCCCAACCAACTCTCGGGGGGCCAGCGCCAACGTGTAGCCGTTGCTCGAGCCCTGGTGAACAAGCCTGCCCTCATTCTAGCTGATGAACCTACGGGTAACTTGGATTCTAAGACGTCCATTGAAATCATGAAACTCTTTGACGATATCCAAGCTGCGGGAAATACCGTGGTGCTCGTTACCCACGAAGAAGATATCGCACAACACGCCAAGCGCGTGATCCGTTTGGTCGATGGAAACATAGATTCAGATACTACTAAATAACCCCAAATGAAAAAGTACTTCATTTTAACTGCGGCATTATTGGTCTCTTTGACAAGTATTGCCCAAACAACGCTTACGCTTCAAGATGCCGTTCTAAACGGCCGTAAGTACTACCCACAAGGATTGATTTTACCACAATGGGTACCTGGCGGCGATAGCTATTCCCATGTGGTCGACGGCTACCAAGGCTTGGCCATTGTTGATGCCAAAAGTGGTGAAGAAAGAGGCCGTGTATCTGCAGGGGAGATTAATGAAGCGTTGGCCGATTTTGAAACGAAAATTGGCGGTACATGGATGCTCAATTGGTCTGAAGACGGCCAAAATGTGCACTTCACCCAAAAGGGCCACTTGTTCACTTATAATGTAGAATCAAAAGAAGCTTCCTCGCTCTTTAGCATGGCTGAAGGCGCTGGAAACGTACACATCTCTTCGGCTTTAAATGCTGCCTATACCGTAGATAACAACGTATATGTCAACTGGAGCGAAGACGGAAGTATGCAACAAGTGACCTTCCACGAGGATGCTAATATTGTTGCTGGCCAGGCAATAGCCCGCAGTGAATTTGGTATTACAGAAGGGTTGTTTTGGAACGAGAGCGGAGATGCCATTGCATTCTACGAGAAAAATGAATCGGCTGTATCAAATTACCCGCTTTTAGATCTTGAATCTACGCCAGGTTCGCTGCGCGAGATCAAATACCCAATGGCGGGCCAAGGTTCAGAGTACGCCAGGGTAGGCGTCCTGCACAAAGGCAAGAAGAAGGCAGTATACCTAGAGACGGACGGCATCGAGCACGACCAATATCTGACCAACTTAAGCTGGTCCCCGGACGGTAAAACCATTGTCTTAGCCATCGTTAACCGTGCGCAAAACAATTATGACGTGGTCGCTTTCAATGCGAAAAATGGAAAGCGCGGTGCAACGCTCTTTAGCGTCAGCAATGATAAGTGGGCTGAACCAGAATTCCCTGCGTATTGGGTGAGCAATAAAGAGTTTATTTGGTTAAGCGAGCGCGACGGTTTCATGAATCTTTATCTGTACAACACCAAGGGGGCTTTGGTACGTCAATTGACCAAAAATGAATTTGTAGCCACCGGGATTGTTGGCCGTAGTAAGAGCGGAGATGTTCTATTTACCGCAACCGGTGAAAACCCTAGAGAATCACACCTGTTTAGCGTGAGCCTCAAAGGCAAGCAAAAGCAACTCACCACGGAAAGCGGCGTACACAGTCCTAGTGTCCAAGACGGTGGCAGTTATTTCATTACAAGCTACTCGTCGGTAAACACGCCCGCTACGACAAAACTATCGTCTGTTTCGGGCAAGACGTTGAGGACATTGGCAGAAGCTTCTGATCCCTTCGAAGGCACCAATATTCGCAAGCCGGAACTCGGGAGTATTGAAGGGCCGGACGGTTCAACGCTGTATACTAGAATGTACAAGCCGTTTGATTTCGACCCGTCTAAGAAATACCCTGTACTAGTTTACGTCTACGGCGGCCCTCATGCACAGATGGTCACCAACCGATGGAACGGCGGCGGTCCTTTTTGGATGAATGAATTTGCCAACCGCGGATACATTGTTTTCACCCTCGACAACCGAGGCTCAGCACATCGCGGGACGGCATTCGAACAGCAGATTCACCGTCAGCTTGGAACCGTTGAAATTGAGGACCAATTGGCCGGTGTGGAATATCTAAAATCTCTTGCCTTTGTCGACGGGGACCGCATGGCCGTTCACGGCTGGAGCTATGGTGGTTTTATGACTACCTCTTTAATGCTTCGTCAGCCAGGCACCTTTAAAGCCGGTGTTGCTGGCGGCCCAGTGACCGATTGGAAATATTACGAAGTGATGTACGGCGAACGCTACATGGACCGCCCAGAAGAAAATGTAGACGGTTATGCTGCAAACAGACTCCACAACCACGTAGAAAACCTAGAAGGCGACCTACTGCTTATCCACGGTACTGTTGATGATGTGGTAGTGATGCAACACAACCTAAGCTTGGTGAAAGCCTTCATCGATGCAGGCGTCCAAATGGATTTCTTCCCGTATCCTATGCATCCACACAATGTACGTGGCAAGGACAGACTGCACCTCATGACGAAGGTACTGAACTACGTTGAGGACAGTTTGGAGGAGTAATGCTCGAGCGTATTGCTAAACTCTTACCCGCATTGGTCATTGGATTGAATGTATTGGTATTCGTTCCAATGACCGTGTGGATTTTTATCTCTGATGGTGGCCCCATGGGTTTTGGCTACTTGGGGCTTTCTTTCACCCTCTTTCTGAATATTGGCGGCGTATTAAGTGCCCTACAACTGGTTCGGAAATCTGATCGAATGGCTTACGTGATTCTGAATGCGATCTTCGCCATTGTAGGCATCTATCTTACCCTCCTTTACATCACTAATGTTTGGACTTCGATTTTGGAGAAGGTGAGTACGTTGTGAATTCTACTCCGGCGGGCAGTGATTGATGAAATCATCCTGTGTATACCCTTCACAAAATGCGGCACAGGCATTAGGAAAACGGTAGATGACCCCATCGCTTTTTACACAGACCGGCGCATATTCTAAGGTGCAAATGCAGTCTGGATTCGTAGGGATGGCATTCTCCACAGGGAGCCAAGTAGAACAGGATAATGTCCCAAGGCCTAGAATACTGATGGCTAAAAATTTCTTCATTACGGTTGTATCAAATCAACGACGGTATCACGCTCAAATTGTGTGCCAATAAAAAGCCCGCGAACCAAAGGTCCGCGGGCTCGCATATATCGCTAAACGTGCCTCTTACTTACGACGCTTCTTGCGCTTTTTCTTGCCTTTCACAATAGTCATCTCGTCAATAAGGTGGGTTGCACCAGCATACTTGTCGATGATGAATAAAGTGTAACGGATATCTACTGAGATGGTACGTTGGAGCTGGTCTTCGAAGAAGATATCGCCTGACATAGCTTCCCAGTTACCGTCAAATGCAGTACCGATAAGCGCACCGTCACCATTAATTACTGGAGAACCTGAGTTACCACCCGTGATATCGTTGTTCGAAATGAAGTTCACGATTAGATCGCCATTCTCATCAGCGTACTGACCGTAATCTTTAGCGTTGTACAACTCTTTCAGACGAGCAGGAACGATAAACTCATCGTTCGTTGGATCTTCCTTCTGCATTACACCGTCTAGGGTAGTTACGTAGTCATAGTGCACGGCATCTTGTGGATCATAAGAACCTACAACACCCCAAGTCATGCGCAACGTAGAGTTCGCATCTGGTGCGAATACTTTCTCTGGCATCGCTTGACGGAGACCGTCGGTAAACAGGCGGTAACCCTTTTCCATTTTTTCACTGACCTCAGCATTGCCACCTTGCGAAGCAAAGTACGCTGCAATGAACGACGAAGCTACTTTACCTCCCATATCTTCCGATAGGGCGTCAAAGTCCATAGTTTCTAACCACGCTTCAAGTGCTTCTTTAGACGCATAAATGCTGTTGTCATAAACATCATTTACAAGGACGCTTAAATCTCCGCCCATGCTGTCGCGAACCTCAGCAAAAATGCTCGGCTGTTGGTCTACAGAAACGTTTTCCATCCACATGCCCCAAAGCGCCTGAGCCAACTTACGATCAACGTCTGCTTGATACTCGCTGAAGTGGTCCGTTGCATATTCTAGAACATTTTGCTTGTCCACGTCTAACTCTTCTGAGCTCTCCAAGGCGCCAAGCATTCTGTTTAGTCGGAATGCATATAATGGCAAAGATGCGCCACGAATACCGCCTTCCATGAGGTACACTTGACCTTTCACAGTGGCATCAGTTGCAGCATACGCTTCATCCAATAGATCCAAAGCGCCGGCATATTCCGAGCGGCTTTCATCTGCATTTGCCCAAGCAAGGTAGGTAGCTTCAATAGCCTCTTTTTTCGCTTTTACGCGGTTTTTCTTCAACTGCTCAGTCTGACCAATGAAGTACTTCCAGTAGTTGGCTGTAGACGCATAGTTCGATGCCAACGCGATACGCACTGCATCATCAGCATCCATAGCCTCTTTCATGATGGCCAATTTCTGTGCGCGAATCTCAACCACTGTTGG
>OBNQ01000023.1_pt1 | contig 25829 bp, 26 predicted proteins | sample 1494201 | NCBI WGS metagenome assembly OBNQ01 (sample SAMEA3275557, study PRJEB22092) | marine metagenome | biome: ENVO 01000043; feature: ENVO 00000569; material: ENVO 00002150 | collected 2014-06-21T11:00:00+00 | depth 2 m
AGCCTATTCATAAGCAAAAAGGTGTCAGCGCTTAAGGTTGTTTCAGCGCATGTTTTGTAAAAACTGATGAAATCCTGATAATGCGCGATGATGTCATTAAGATTTGTTTTCGCTAATTGGTCGAGCACTAAGGGAAGTGAGACATCCAAATAGCTTTTCTTATAGCCCCATTCTTCCTGAAAATAGCGTAAAATTATCCGATATTCGCGTGATGAGGTGGAGGTTACATTGGCAGATTTTAGAAATAAGGGCGCCAATGCACCAAATACACGAAAAGCTTCGATATCTATCTGATTTTGAGGTAAGTCGGCAATTGTCTTATCGCCATCTGTATTGCCGTAGTAGAGATAATAGACAACTATTCCACCCGCAGTAACGGCCAGCAATCCGGTCCCTACAACGGCGCTGACCGGCAATCCAAGAAGCGCGATCCTCGCCTTAAAAAGTAGCGAAGGTACGCTTGTGAAACTGAAGCTAGTCCCCCATGATTTTGCGTATTTATAGATATAGTCATAGGCAACCTCCCAATCAAAATAACTCGAACTGCTATTTTCAGAAAGCCAACTAGACTGTGACGTCTTGGGTGTTTTGAGGTCATCGATTTCTTTCTCGGACAAGCCAAGTTTTGCAAAAAACCTGTCGAGCTCTTCAATCACCGTTAAATCAGCGGGGCCTATCGCTGTGGTGCCAGCCGTTGTTATGTCAGTCATTATTTTTCCTTATTCTCAGCCTTCGAAGCGGTATCGAGCGTGCCGTTTAAGTTGTTGATTTTATTGGTAATTCGTTCAACTGCTTTTGAATAATTGTCATAGACGATATTGCGAATTAGGTCCGTGCCGAGGCCTGAGACAATAATGAAAATTGGCAAAAACAAGTTGGTGATCCACAACACCCAACCTGGAACAACGAAGGGTAAGAGCAGGGCTGTGACAGTGGCGGCGATTGAAGCGGGAAATAACCTTATTAATTCCCAAATAATATAAGGTATGATTCTAACCGCAGGTCTTTTGAGGAATGTTAGCATTGTCTGCTTCATGATAAGCCTGATGATTTGAATAAGGGTTTATTCCTCCTGAATAAAACCAAACTCATAAAAAAACCGTTAATTTTTCCCCTAAAATTGCCTAACTTTTGAGAAAAATAGACCTGTCATAGACGCGCAAAAACCCGTATCATTGCGCTATGCATATCGAAATTAACCCTATAATAGCGGCGGAGGGCCTTCTGTCTCTTGCCAGAGGCGCCTATCGCCAATATGTGCCGCTAATGGGTAAAGAGCCGGCGCCTATGGTGGCTGATTATCAGACGCATATCGACCATGACACCATTATCACCATGCATGATGGCACAGCGCTTATCGCTTTTGCGGTGATTATCGAAAAACAAGATGGGGTGTGGCTTGAGACTGTCGCGGTCGCAGATGGCTATCGCGGGCAGGGGATTGGCACCAAGCTTATGACGCATGTAGAGGCCTATATCGCCAAAATCGCGTCAAGCTATCAGCTCTATACCAATGAGGTCATGACCAAGAATAAGGACTGGTATTTGCGGCTTGGTTTTACCATCACAGAGACCAAAATTGATGAGGGCTATAGGCGCATATTCTTTCGCAAAGAACTTTAGGTAACGCGCCTATAGCATTGATTTTTATTCGTTATTATTACTTGCCGAATGCGACTGACGCTGTGCCAAGACCTTCGATGTGAACATCCACAACATCACCTTTTTCGACCATTACCATCGGGCCAAGAGAGCCAGATAGGATGACATCACCTTCACAGATTGGTGTGCCTTGCACGGCCATTTGGTTGGCCAACCAGCATAGAGACGTCAAAGGCGAGCCAAGCACATTCGCGCCAGCGCCTTGGCCAACAGATGCGCCGTTCACATGGATATCTGCTTTTGCTTCGGATACATCAAATTGATCAAGCATTTGGATTTTATGACCCAATGTGAAGTGTGATGCGCCGACATTATCAGCGACCATATCAACACCCTTGCCAGACCAGTCGATAATGCGCGTATTCACAATCTCAATCGCGGCTGTCACATAGTCTGTTGCACGCATAACATCGGCAATGCCAATCTTCTCAAAATCCAAATCAGCGCCCATGATAAAGGCAATCTCAGCTTCGATCTTGGCAGAGGTGATTTGGCTGCCAGGAATTTCGGCGCGGTGCGGCACATCCATGACATCATAAAGCAGGCCAGATACAGGCGTGTCTACACCCATAGCGCCTTGTGCTGTTGGGTTTGTGAAGCCTGATTTGCGACCGACCAGACGTTGGCCTTCATCCGTGCGCTTTTGGTTAAAAGCACGTTGCACCGCATAGGCCGCATCCAGATCATTTTCAGGCAAATGCGCTCTGATAGGATCAATGTGGACATTGGCTTTATGGGCGTCCCATAATTTATTTGCGAGTTCTTGTGACATCTGACAATCTCTTTTCCATAGGGCTGTGTTAGGTTCTGACACGCGTCATAACATGATAAATCTCAGATAGTTTTAAGCGGTAATTATGGCAAAAAGCAAATCAGATTTCGCACTTCGCAAAGGTTTTAACGTCATATGAAAAAATTAGGCATCATTGGCGGGATGAGCTGGGAAAGCACCCAGACCTATTATAAGGTGCTTAATGAGGGGATGCGCGCGCGTCTTGGCGGCTTGCATTCGGCCGAATTACTGCTTTTTTCCTTCGATTTTGCTCGCATAGAAGCCTTGCAAGCCGCCGGTGATTGGCAAGCGGCAACAGATGAGATGCTGAAGGCCGCGCGCTCCTTGCAGGCGGGCGGTGCTGATATGCTTTTGATTGCCACAAATACAATGCATAAAATGGCAGAGGCCGTTAAGGCAGAGACAAAATTGCCGCTACTTCATATCGCTGATGCTACGGCGCATGCGGTGCATAAATCAGACGCCAGCACGCCGTTATTATTGGCAACGAATTTCACCATGACACAAGATTTCTATAAGGGGTATTTGGCGCGCAATCATGGCATTCAGGTGATCACGCCTGCGCCAGCGCATCGAGGTACCATCCACAAAATCATCTATGATGAGCTGTGCAGGGGGGAGGTGAAAGCCTCTTCGAAACAGGCCTATCTTGATATCATCGCGCATTACCAATCATCGGGTGAGGCGGATAGTGTTATTTTTGGTTGCACAGAGATTGGCTTGTTATTAGCGCAATCTGATGTAGATTTGCCGGTGTTTGATACGACACAAATCCATTGTGACTATGCGCTTGATGCGCTTTTGTCAGACTAAAAAGAGTGATTTTGCCTGCTTGCTATCACTGGCTTGCTATCACCCGTCCGGATGGTCTATAATTGCGCCATTTATAACGTCATTTTGCTTAACGCTACATAAAAGGGTCTTGTTTGATGGAAAAGTGCCATATTGCTATTGCAGGTTTGGGCGTGGTCGGGGCTGAAACAGCCCGTCACTTGATTGAAAAACAATCTATTTTGTCCGAAAAAGCTGGTACCTCATTGACGCTGACGGCTATCTCAGCGCGTGCGAAGGGCAAGGATAGAGGCTTTGATATGTCAGGCCTTACCTGGTGCGATAACCCGGTTGATTTGGCAAATCTTGCTGATGTCGATGTGGTGGTTGAATTAATGGGCGGCTCAGAAGGCCCGGCGCTTGCGTTAACAAAGGCCGCTTTATCAGCTGGCAAGCATGTGGTCACAGCCAATAAGGCGATGATTGCGCTTCACGGCGTGGAATTGGCACAGCTAGCAGAGGAAAAAGGCGTTCAGATTTGCTTTGAATCATCTGTGGCTGGCGGTATCCCTGCTTTGAAAATCCTGCGTGAGGGGTTGGCCGCGAATGACATCTCGTCTGTTTCAGGCATTTTAAACGGCACTTGCAACTATATTTTGTCTGAAATGGAAGAAACAGGGCGTCCTTTTGATGATGTGCTGAAAGAGGCGCAAGAGCTTGGTTATGCCGAAGCTGATCCGACATTTGACGTTGATGGGATTGATGCGGCGCATAAATTGACGATTTTGGACGCGATTGCTTATGGCAATGTGCCTGATTTTGACAAATTATCTATCACAGGCATTCGTGATGTGTCGGCCGAAGATATTTCATTTGCCGCAGAATTAGGCTATCGCATCCGTCTTATCGGCCGCGCGACGAGCGAAGGTGTGGCGTGTGTTGAGCCTGTATTCTTGCCAGAAGCATCAGCCTTAGCCAAAGTCACAGGCCCGTTAAATGCGGTCTATTATGAAGCCTCACCTGTTAACACCATCTCTGCGACAGGGCCAGGGGCAGGCGCAGGGCCAACAGCCTCAGCTGTTTTGGCAGATATCATCGATGTGGCAGCAGGCCGCCACAGCTTTGCCTTTGGCAAGCCGGTTGCCTTACTATCAAAGGCGACCGTGAGTGATGAGGCCCTTGTTACATCTGGTTACTATCTGCGCCTTGAGGTGGCAGATGAAAAAGGTGTGTTGGCCGCGGTCACGGATATCTTGAAGTCGCATGATATTTCGGTTGAAACACTTATCCAGAAAATTCATGAGGAAGATAAATCAGCCAGCTTGGTGATGGTCTTGCATGAAACAGACCAAGCATCTATGGCAGCCGCCGCCTTGCAATTATCATCTATGAGTGATGTGCATTCTACCTCGAGAGCTTTCACAGTGCTTCGATAGGGGCGCGCTAAAAAAGGAAAAAATATGTCACAGCCTGTAAGCGATAGCGCCTTTGTTTCACACTCTCTGACAGGCGCGGCGTGGCATTTTGAGGGCACTGACGTCCAAGAAGCGGTCATAGACCGGACAAGCCAGCTTTTTACCCAAGATCATGAGTTGCCGCCCTTCATTGCGAGAATGTTGGCGGCGAGAGGCATTACGGCTGAGACAATTGATATGTTCCTTGAGCCGCGTCTGCGCGATCTTTTGCCGAACCCCTCTGATTTCAAAGATATGGACAAGGCGTGCGCTTTATTGGCTGAGGCTATCATGGCCCACAAGCCGATTGGTGTATTTGGTGATTATGATGTGGATGGTGCTTGCTCTGCGGCTATTTTTCACCGCTTCCTAGGCGCGTTTGGCACAACAGCGCATATTCATATCCCTGACCGCTTCACAGAAGGCTATGGCCCGAATATTACGGCTTTGACAAAGCTCAAAGATGAGGGCGCAGAGCTGATTGTCACAGTTGATTGCGGTATCACGGCGCATAGGCCTTTGGCTGATGCGGATGAAATTGGTATGAAGGTGATTGTCATTGACCATCACCAAGCAGGCACAGAATTACCGCGCGCTTTGGCGGTGGTAAATCCAAACAGGCTTGATGATGATAGTGGTCAAGGCGCGCTATGTGCCGCGGCTGTGGTCTTTATGACTTGTGTTGGCACCATGCGCCATTTGCGCGCCCAAGGTTATTTTGAGGACCGCCAGCCGCCGATTGATTTGCTGACCTTGCTTGATTTGGTCGGTATGGCAACGATTTGCGATATTGTGCCCCTAACGCCTGTGAATCGTGCCTTTGTAAAGCAAGGCATTAAGATCCTGAAAAAACGTCAAAATGTTGGCCTGCGCCATTTAGCTGATCAAGCGCGTCTAAATACACCGCCTTCAGCGCATACATTTGGGTTTTTGCTAGGGCCGCGTATTAATGCCGGCGGTCGTATTGGTAATGCCTCCTTGGGCGCAAAGCTTTTGGCGACACATGATGATGCGATTGCGACCTCTATCGCTTTGCAGTTGGATGATTTGAACAAACAAAGACGCGAGGTTGAGGCTGAAATTCAAGCATCTGCCTCCTTGCAAGCTGAAGCGATTATCGAAGCGTCACCAGACACAAAAGTCTTGGTGGTCGCAGGCACAGCTTGGCATGAGGGTGTTATTGGCATTGTGGCAGGGCGCCTAAAAGACAGGTTTCATCGCCCAACCATCGTTCTCAGCTTTAATGAAGAAGGTGTTGGCAAAGGCTCGGCGCGTGGTATCGCTGGCTTTTCTTTGGGAGATGCGATTATGGCCGCGCATCAAACAGGTCTGATTGAAGGCGGCGGTGGTCATGCGATGGCGGCAGGCCTATCGCTTCGACAAGACCAGCTGGAGGCGTTCAAAACCTATATGAATGAGCGTTTCACCACTCAGCTTGGGGAATTGCCGCCACCGATGATAAAAATAGGCATGCAAGCGCCGCTATCAGCCTGTGAGAAGGGGGCTGTTGACTGGCTTGATGCTTGCGCGCCTTTCGGGCCATCTTTTGCTGAGCCGCGTTTATTGCTCCAAAATGTCAAAATTGTTAATCCGCGGTGGATTGGTAATGAGAAACAGCATTTTTCGTGCGAGCTTCGTGATGGCACAGGCGCCAAATTGCGCTCTATCAGCTTTAGCTTGCGAGAAAAGCTAAGCAATCCTAGTGATTTAGAGCAGGCTGAGGGGCAATTATTCCATGTCATTGGCAAGTTAAAAGCCGATGATTATCGCGGCGGTGATGCGGTGCAACTGATGCTTGATGACCTTGTGATGGCGAATTCTAATTAAAGTGATGATTTTTTCATTTTATCGCTTTTTAACGCTTGATTAATCTCTCACGGTTTTGTAGATAATCAGCACAGCGAACGTGTCCCGTTCGTCTAGTGGTTTAGGACACCGCCCTTTCACGGCGGCAACACGGGTTCGAATCCCGTACGGGATGCCATCTGCTGATGTAAAAACAAGCGGCCTTCGGGTCGCTTTTTTTATGCGTTATATCATACAGCCAACAACGTCATGCACCAGTAGCATAATGCAAAGGCTATTGCGCAAATATCATAGCTGTTTATGATAAAGCCTATGGAACAAGATTTATCGAAAAGATGCACTTTTTGCGGTCAGCCTGAACAAATTATCTGGGTTCATGGTCATGGCCAATGTGCGCATTGCAAAATTAATGCGTTTCCTTGTTGTGATGGGGATGAATGTATTCCTGCGCAAGCGCCTGCTATTACGCAAGCGCCTGGCATTAAACAAGAAGAAGAGGGCGTCAATTAGGCGCACCAAAAGCTTTCTTGAAACTTATGCCGGCTTTGCCTATAACAAAGGCAGAAATTTATCGCAGTTATTTTCAAAAAGGGGCGCGGAAATGAACGAAACACTTGGTCTAGTATTGGTGATTGGCTTTCCTGTTGTACTTGGCATTGCCATCTGGGCATTTGGCAAGACGTCGGTTGAACCAGAATAGGGGCCACCCCACCATAAAACACAAAAACGCCTGCTATATGTCAGGCGTTTTTTTTTGCTATTGCGCTTGATAGGCCTTATCGAAAGCCGTAAAGGCAAGTGTGACGCATTTATGACGCATCTTCACATCCTTGATAGGCGTAAAAGGCGCCAAAACATTGTCATCAGATACCTGCTCAGCATCACGCAAAAAAGCGCTCAATGCGTCTGACAGGCTCTGTATGGTGGCTTTATCAGCGCCTTGGGCTTGGGTATAAAGAAGCCCCGCACCAGCCTCGCATAAAGCGCAACCTTCAACAGCCACATGAAGCGCGTCGATAACTGTGCCCGTCATTTTTATTGAAAGAGATATTTCATCACCGCAAACCGGGTTTTTGACCCGTGCAAGGTGGGTTGGATGAGCTATTGCCTCAGATTGTCTAACCTGTCTTGCAAGAGACAAAATCTGTGACTGGTACAGCTCATCCATATTTTAGTCGTATAACCTATTGGCCGAATAGTAGGGCGGCAATCGCAAGCACAGCGATGCCATACCCAAGATAAATGGTCCAATGAGTGGTGTTATACACATTTTCTTCTGGCACACCCTCAGGGCGTACTTTTGTTGATTTAGATGCCATCGGTAAATTCCCCCTACCAAATCTAATATTGTAAACCTTATAGCAATTTTAATTGTGTTTTTCCACTTTGAAAACACGTCCTGCCAGTAAAGATAGGCCAACCGCACCAAACGAGAAGAGCGCACCCATTTTTGCAGCATCTTGCACAGCACCAGGGCCAAATGCGACAGCTGAGATAAACAAAGACACGGTGAAACCAATCGCGGCAATAAAGCCAATCACGACCAAATGGTTCAAACGCATGCCCTCTGGCAGACCAAGACCGAGCGGCCCTGCGGCTAGCCAGCCAAACAAGAAGATACCAACCGGCTTACCAATGATAAGACCTGCTAGCACCAACCATGTGGCTTCACCAATCGCTGAGAAGGCGACGCCTGCATTGGCAAATCCGAATAATAGCAGGATAAACTCAACCGGCACTTTCATCTTATGTTCAATATCATTGAGCAAATCATGCTGGTCTAGCTTTTTGCTATCAAACATACCGAATGTGATATCCGCATGCGGAATAGTCACAACAATCGGCAATAGGCCAAGGGCAGGGTGAATGCCTGCTTGCTGGAAGCCATACCAGCTGCCACAGCCAGCAATCAAATAAGGCCAAAAGCCCAATTTTTGTGCAATGGTTGTGTAATGCAAATCACCGCGAGACGCATCAAGCATACGTGGCAGACGGTTCGCTAGTAAATAGACAGCAAAGGCTGAGATAACAGATAGGCCAAGCCATTGTGGTGCCAAATCACCTTGCGGATAGAAAATCGCCAGAATAATCAGGCCAGCGGCATCATCTGCGATCGCAAGCAGTAGCAAGAAGCCAACGGCTGGGTGACGTGCGCCAAAGACAATACGTGCAACCAGATAAGAAAAGGCAATGTCAGTGGCTGTTGGAATAGCCCAACCATTTGCCAATACAGCAAATTTACCAAGCAAAAAGGCGCCAAGGAAATAAATGCCAATCGGCCCAAACATACCGCCAGCTGTGGCAATTAAGGGCGTTAAAGCCTTGCGTCCACGAAGACTGCCATTTTTCAAAATGACCGCTTCCCAAACTTCTTTACCCGCCATTGCGAAGAATAATGCCATCAAGACATCATTGATAAGATAATGCAGCGTAAGCGTACGGTGACCATCATGCAGATGACCAACAGGGCTGTGGTCAATCAAGACCATCTCAACCAAATGATGATAGCTGTCATAATCTGTATTCGCCCAAATCAAGGCGCTAACAGCACCGATAATCAGCAACAGTGAATATTCTTGAACAAAGTTCCAGACTTTATATGTCCTTGCCATGTGGCTATATTCCTCTATGTATTAGTTCAACGAAGGGCCACTTTTTACGTGTGGCCCCTTTGTTATATGTATATAGGGATTTCGGTTTTACAGGCAAGAAATGACCAAGCAAAAATGTGTATTTTTTGGCAGTGATATTTTTCGAAACTCACTTTATGGCGATAATCACCCGCTAAATATTGCCCGCGTTTGGCCTGCCATTGATATTTGCACCGCTGAAGGCTGGCTTGAAGCGGCTGATTATCAAGAGATAGCGCCGGCATCTATAGAACGTCTCTCGAAATTTCATTCAGCTGATTATGTCGCCGCTCTCTGGCAAGCGCAGACAGATCAAACACTGCCAGATGAGCTTAAAGATAAGTTCCAAATTGGCCGTGCTAGCAACCCAATATTCAAAGAGGTCTATAGCCGTCCTGCAACAGCGGCCAATGCCTCTTATCTAGGGGCCAAATATCTGGCTGAGGGCCGTGCTGATATTGTCTATAATCCCTCTGGTGGGACACATCATGGTATGCGCGGCTTTGCCAATGGCTTTTGCTTTGTCAATGACCCGGCTATCGCGCTTGAGACGCTTAGCCATCATACGTGCGATGCGATAAGCTATATTGATATTGACGCGCATCATTGTGATGGGGTGCAAACATGGCACGCAGATAATCAGCAAATACAGATTATTTCCCTTCATCAAGCAGGTCTGTGGCCGCGCACAGGCCAAGAAGGCGATAAGGGAGGCGGCAATGCGCATAATTTTCTGTTGCAAGAAGACGCAGGGGATTATGAATTGCTCTCATTGATGGAACAGCGCGTGATGCCCCTCATCGAAGCGCATCAGCCGTCCTTTATCATCTTGCAAGCAGGCGCCGATGGGCACCGTGATGATCCGCAATCAAGGCTTAACTACACATTACAAGGCTATTGGCGCGCGGCGTCCCATGTTTTGGGCCTTTCAAAGCCAACTATGGTGCTGGGTGGTGGTGGCTACAATCCCTATATTACCGCCAAGGCTTGGGCCGGGTTATGGGCCTTAATCACAAACAGAGATCCGTATGATTTAGGGCTGTCAGATGCTTCTGTTCAATTATTAACGCGTCTATCATGGCATCATCGCCTTGGTCGCAATCCACAAGAAAGCTGGTTTACACAGCTTGGCGATATTGTTTAAGGGGCTCTATGGTTTATTCGGCTAACTATCTATTGAAGCACTGGCTATGCGCCTTTGCGATGCTGGCTGTTATCGGGCCATCATTGGCATTTGCGCAAAAAGCGGTATCGACAAATGACTTCCCTTTGCAAAAGATTGAGATCACGCTTGATGATACGCAATCCTTGTCCTTGATTGTTGAAATTGCCCAAACGCATGCCAAACGTGCGCAAGGGCTGATGCATAGAGAGGTGCTGACCGATAGCCAAGGGATGCTATTCATATGGCCAGATAGGGCGGTGCGGCAATTTTGGATGAAAAACACACCGCTTTCGCTGGATATTCTATTTTTTGATGAATTCGGCACGCTTGTTCATCTAGCAGAAGCGCAAACACCTTTTTCAGAGCGCATCGTGACATCCCTTATGCCTGTTCAATATGTGCTAGAGCTACCGGCAGGGGACACAAATCGCTATGGTATAGAGTTAGGCGCGAAGCTGACGCATTTTTTGCCGTGAATGGCATGCTTCGTTAAAAAATTAAAAAAACAATAACAAAAGCCGTTTTTTGGGCTTGCAAATCAGTTCTCATTAGGTGTAGAAAGCGCATAGTCGGAGTGTAGCGCAGCCTGGTAGCGCATCTGGTTTGGGACCAGAGGGCCGGGAGTTCGAATCTCTCCACTCCGACCATTTCCTTATATTATTGGTTAGCATGTCAGCATCGACACATAACGTTTCGTGTTTTGTTGTTGTGGGCGCATTATGGCGGCTATTTCGTCTTTCATAGAGGCTTGATTAACGCTTTACAAATCAGGATGAGGCGGTGTAATAAGACCGTGCAATAATGATTTTCGCTTTATGAGGGTTGTGATGAAAGCGCGTATTTACCAGCCAGCAAAGACATCTATGCAATCTGGTCGTTCTAAGACGAAAAGATGGGTCTTGGAGCATCCGCGTTCATCAGCTGTCGTGCCTGATAACCTTATGGGGTGGCAGTCATCAGCAGATACACAGCGTCAGGTGCGTATCTATTTTGCAACGAAAGATGAGGCGATTGCCTTTGCTGAGGCAAAAAACATTAGCTATGAAGTGCGCAACCCAAAAGAGCGTACTTTGCGCATGAAGACTTATTCGGACAATTTCGCCTTTGATAGAAAAGGCGCTTGGACGCATTAAAATTTGGTAATATGGCTCCGTAGCTCAACTGGATAGAGCAGCTGACTTCTAATCAGCAGGTTGGGGGTTCGAGTCCTCCCGGAGTCGCCATTTTTACCTATATTTGAATTGTTTTATATGTAAGTTTTGCGAGCTAATACGCCTGTCGCAAGTTTGTTACTGCGCGGCCCCATCAGGTTTTTACGATGCCTTCCTGAAATCACCAAAGGCGACCGTGCCTGGCACCTATATGGGATATGATGGCATCGATGATGAAACCGGCCGCAAAGCGCTGATATATTACCTCAGCCAAAAAGACATCACGCCAAAAAACTAGGCTATGGCCCTTTTTACGACATTTAAATTGTTGTTTTTGCCAAGTGCGATATAGTCGGCAAGAGTTGGTCGGTTAGGCGGGCAGTTTGACGCCATGTCTCGCAGTCTTGTTAATTGTGATGGAAGATGGGGAATAATGGCTAAATCTAAACCAGATAATACTGAGACGATTATTAAGAAGTTTCACAAAGTGCATGGTGAAACATTTGATTATTCCTTAGTTGATTATGTCAACCACACCACCAAAATCACCATCATTTGCCAGCTTCACGGCCCGTTTGAACAACAACCGCGCCTGCATTTGCGCGGCAGTACCGGATGCCGTGAATGCATCGCCATCAGAGGAAAATAAAAAGCCCACAACAGCCATAGCCGGTGTGGGCGCATCCTTATCTGATAGCGGCGAGCGATTAGTCGTAGCTGCTACTTGTTTGAATATCCATCCGCGCTCTTGGGAAGTTTTCAACACAATCTTGCAGGGCTTCGCTATCACGGTGCATCGCGTTTGCGGTATTATAGCAGGCATAGACAACTAGGTCGATCTCGCCAAATAGGGCACTCATGCCGCGCTCTTCAAACTCTTCTTGCGTCACGGCAATGCCTGCTTCATAGGCTTGTGTTTTATCGATCGGCGCAGGCTGATTTTCATTCACATAGTCAATGATCTGCTGCTTGCTCGCGCCACCTTCGGCTAGTTGCACATAGATATGGATAGAGTGGTCTTCCCACATCTCATTTGATTTACTCATGTTAACCTCAGGATTATCTTTAATTATCTGTAAATTAATTGGGCATTAAATGGGGGATAATTACCACATTAATGCTGAAAAGGGGGCGTAAATAAAACGAGGCCAGAAATCTTATTCCTAAGAACAAGCTAACTGACCTCTAAGGATGATTATGAGAACACTCCGAAGAGCGTGTGGAACCCACAGCCACCTCGTGGTTATAGAAACAAGCTGATGAATTAGCAAGTTAATAAGCACCGCCTTAGTAAAAACAAGCACGTTTAGACTCTGGCGCGTCACACCATCATCACGACGATGACGACAGAGATGAGCGCTAGCAACACACTCAAGGTAAATTGGCGCAATATACGCCAATCCTCTGGCGAGAAATCTTGTCTCATCTTGGCTATGAGCTGTTTCAACATCTGTGCCGCTTTCCCGCTATAAACGCCGACTAAGCGCCAAGGCCTGCCATGACGTTTTTGCCAATGACACGGCCTGTTTCTTGCTCTTCATGCGCCGCCTTTAGGCTTGCGGCATTCAACGCACCAAGGCGTTTTGTCATGGTCGATTGCAAATGCCCATCATCGATCATTTGAGAGACACGGTTCAGCAATTTGCCTTGTTCATCCATATCATCCATCGCAAACATGGCGCGCGTGAACATAAACTCCCACGCAATCGTCAGCGCCTTTTGCTTACCAAGATTAATGTTCAGATCTTGCGGATCATCAATCAAAGCAACCATCGCACGAGGGGCGGCCATCTGCACAATTTCAGGCCAGTTTTTATCTGAGCCCCGAAGCGAAGCTACATAATGAGGCACCATGCCAAGCGCCTCCATTTGCGGCGCTAAGGGCTGTGCGTGGTCAATCACATGATCTGCGCCCATTTTTGTGACCCAAGCGCGCGTCTCGTCACGCGAAGCGGTCGCAATAATCGTCAATTTTGTCAGCTTTTTGGCCAGCTGGATGAGGATTGAGCCAACACCGCCCGCACCGCCTAGCACCAACAAGCATTGGCCCGCACCTGCGCGTTCAGTGACTTTCAAGCTATCAAACAGCAATTCCCATGCCGTAATTGCTGTCAGAGGCAGGGCAGAGGCTTCTTCAAAATCAAGGCTGGCGGGCTTTTTGCCGACAATACGCTCATCAACGGCGTGAAACTCACTATTGGTGCCGGGGCGCGTTAAATCGCCTGAATAGAACACATCATCGCCGATACGGTAATGAGACACTTTTGGCCCGACGGCTGTGACAGTCCCGCACGCATCATAGCCGATAATTTTATGACCTGATTCAGGACTGACATTTGTGCGAATCTTTGAATCGACAGGGTTGATTGAGATGCCTTTGACTTGCACCAATAAATCATGGTCACGAAGCTCTGGCATTGGGGCGTCAATATCCTCTAGGGCTTTATCAGCCGTGATAGGCCCGGCTGTCTTATATCCAATCGCTTTCATTGCGTTGTGCTCCTGTTGATCAAAATCTTTATCATGCTAATTTGTTCTTTGTGATGTAGGGTATAATGGATCCTATTTCAAACAATCAACGCATAGATTTTGCCTATTCCTAGCTTTTTATTGTGAGTGCCATGAAGTCTAACACACCAGATAATTATTTCATCTCTTCTGATGTTATTCGCGCAAAATTTTCAGCCGCAATGTCGCATATGTATCGCGCCGAAGTCCCTGCCTATGGTGATTTGATCAAGATTGTGCAACAGACAAATGAAGCCTCATTGCACATAAGCGGCCTGTCTCAGCATCCAGAGGATACAAGGCGTCTATCTGATGAGCGTCACGGCGCCATTCGTGTTGGCACCGCGCAGGAGTTGGCCATGCTAGGGCGTATGTTTGCCATTATGGGCATGTATCCTGTCAGCTATTATGATTTGGGTAGTGCGGGCATTCCGGTTCATTCCACCGCCTTTCGCCCGACATCAAGAGCGGCGCTTGCGGCGAATCCTTTCCGCGTATTTACAAGCCTTTTGCGCCTCGAATTAATCGAAAATGAGGCCGTAAGAGACACCGCGCAACAAGTGCTGGCGAGCCGTAATATCTTTCATGATGAGGCGGTGCGCCTAACAGAGCAAGCTGAGGCAGATGGCGGTCTCAATGAGGCTGATGCCGCTGATTTTGTGACAGCCGCTCTTGAGACGTTTCGGTGGACAGGCAAGGCGCGCGTCCATAAACAAACCTATGATGAGCTTCATGAATTGCATCGCCTTATCGCTGATGTGGTGGCGTTTCAGGGGCCGCATATCAACCATTTAACGCCGCGCACCTTGGATATTGATAAGGCCCAGCAAGCCATGCGTGATGCGTCTTTGCCTGCCAAAGCCGTCATCGAAGGCCCGCCGCAAAGGCAGTGTCCTATCTTGCTACGTCAAACCAGCTTTAAGGCCCTGACAGAGCCTGTTCAATTTCTTGAATCTGACGATATGTCGGGTCATACGGCCCGCTTTGGCGAGATTGAGGCACGTGGCATTGCGCTGACACCAAAGGGCAGGGCGCTCTATGACAGGCTCCTTGCTGAGACACGTGCCGAGATCACCCCTGCGGCAGATGGCAGTAATGCGGCCGAATATACGCAAAAGCTTGCCGCTATTTTCAGCGCCTTTCCCGATGATTGGCGCCAGATACATGATGAAGGGCTTGGCTATTTCCGCTATCAGCGCGCGGCAGCTGGTAGGGGCGCCATTACCGCATCAGATTTGCCGCAAGCCCTTGATGACGGGATAATTGCGCTTGCGCCGATTATCTATGAAGATTTCTTGCCGGTTAGTGCGGCTGGCATCTTTCAGTCAAATTTGGGAGATGAGGCCACACAAGCCACCAGCAAACAAGCTAGCCAAACAGATTTTGAAGCCGCGCTTGGTACGCCTGTCTTAGATGAATTTACCCATTATCAACAGATAGCGGATGCCAGCTTGGCAGAGGCTTTGCAAGGCTAGGGGCGGTTGCGGTGATAGCACCAACAGGTGGCAATATGGTCATCGACCAAGCCGACCGCCTGCATATAGGCATAAAGAATGGTTGAGCCGACAAAACTCATCCCCCGTTTTTTGAGGTCCTTGGACATCGCATCACTGATTGGGGTGGTGACAGGTACATCTTCGAAATGGGGCCAGTGATTAATCTGCGGCTTATGGTCAACATAGGCCCAAAGATAGTTTGAAAAACTCTTAAACTCTGCCTGTATCTGTCTGAAAATTATGGCGTTTTTACGCACTGAATAGATTTTTAGGCGGTTGCGGATAATGGCTTCATTGGTGCGCAATGTGTCTAGCTCTTCATCAGTCATCGCGATGATTTTATCCAAATCGAAGCCATGAAAGGCGTCACGATAGCCTTGCCGTTTGCGCAAGACCGTCTCCCAAGACAGCCCCGCCTGCGCCCCTTCAAGGCACAGCATCTCGAATAAGAGTCGGTCATCATAAACAGGCACCCCCCATTCCTCATCATGATAGGAAGCGTAAAATCCCTGACCGGGTTTATCGCCAAAGCATCTTATTTTATGGTCGGTCATTTGGGTGCCTCTTGGGCGTGTTGGTGGTGGGTGATAGTAGCCTGAATTTAGGAAAAGAGTTTAATAAATTTTTTATCTATCATGATTAGCCTATTGGGATATTTGGTGGAAAAGAGGATCTATCATGATAAGCAAAATCACAAAGCCCTTTATATGCCTAGCCCTATTGGTGGCTCTGTCATGGCCGGGTATAACGGCCGCTCAAACAACCCCCTTGCATGATGCGGCAATAGCAAGCGATGAAACAAGGATAATTGCCCTCATAGAGGCTGGTGCTGATGTGAATGCCCGTGATGAATGGGCCATGACGCCCTTAAATATAGTGACCGCTGCCGCGGCATGGCCTGATCAGCCCAAAGCAATAATCGCCCTCATAGACGCCGGCGCTGATGTAAATGCTAGTGGTGGTGATGGCTACACACCCTTACATTGGGCAAAACACAGTGACGTAGTCAAAGCATTGCTAAAGGCTGGTGCTGATATTGAGGCCCGCAATGAATGGGGTAACACACCCTTACATGAGGCAACAACTAGCGGCGCGGTCAAAGCATTGCTAGTTGGCGGGGCAGGTATTGAGGTCCGCGACAATAACGGATCAACCCCTTTGCATTGGGTAGCTTATCGGGCAACCTTAAAAGAAGACCTAAAAGCAATGGAAACCTTAGAAGCCTTGCTTGATGCCGGTGCTAATGTGAACGCTTTCAACGATTTTGGCTATACGCCTTTACACTCGGCAGTCTTAGGGGCGACCATTGCGGCGGATATAGCCAAGATGTTAATTGAACCGATTGACCAACCTAGAACGATAGACGTGTTGATAGCCGCAGGGGCAAAGCCAAATATAAAGACCAGCGCCGGCCAACCAGCGCTAGACCTTATCTCAAAGAATAACCCCCTATATAAATCACCTCTTTGGTGGAAGTTACATGACCTGAAATATGCCGATCAATAAACGGCTAACAACAGGGCATACAACATACACTGAGCAGATGCTCCGGGATCAAATTTACCATGAAATGGCGCGTTGACGCTCTCTTGTTAACCACACCTCTTAACTGCTTGAGATATCTCAATATCTCACCTAAACTTCCCCCATGACACACTCACTTTTCACGCCCTTAACGCTTCCTTGCGGGCAGGTTCTTAAAAATCGGCTGGTCAAGGCGGCTATGTCTGATTCATTGGGCGATGGGACAGGGCACCCGACTGACGCGCAAAGAACGCTCTATCGCAGATGGGCAGAAGGTGGGCTGGCGGCGGCGTTTGTCGGTGAGGTGCAAACATCGGCTCATTTTGCCGAAAAGCCGGGGAATCTTGTGCTTAATAAGACCTCTGATCTGGCGCAATTCAAAACATTAGCGACGGCCGGCCAGCGCCATGATGCGCAATTATGGCTTCAGATAGGCCATGCAGGCGCGCTTGCCTTTCCGCCGATTAGCACGCCAAAAGGGCCAAGCGCGCTGTCTCTGCCGGGCCTTGTATGCGGGGCTTTGAGCCTTGCTGAAATTGAAGCATTGCCAGAACAAATGGCGCAAACGGCGGCACTGGCACAAGAGGCAGGGTTTGGCGGTGTCGAAATTCACGCCGCTCATGGTTTCCTGCTAAGCCAATTCCTATCACCCTTATTTAACCAGCGCGATGATTCCTATGGCGGGTCGATTGATAATCGCATGCGCTTGCTTTTGGCCTGTATTGAGGCGACACGAAGCGCGGTCGGGCCTTACTTTCCCATTGCGGTTAAGATGAATGCATCTGATATGTTAGAGGGCGGTTTTGATGAGGCTGATGCGCTTGCCCTTGTCCGCGCGCTCGATAACAGCTCGATTGATTTGATAGATATTAGTGGCGGCACCTATTTTCCGGGTGCGCCTTCCTCATCCGATAAGATGAGTGATGCTGGGGCCTATTTTAAAAGCTTCGCAAAAAAGGCCCGCGACCTGACGAGCAAGCCTTTGATGCTGACAGGCGGGATTAAAACCTTTGAAGAGGCGGAGGCGGTCATATCGGGCGGCATTGCTGATATTATTGGCATGGCAAGGGCGTTTATTCTTTACCCCTCATTGCCAAATCTATGGCAAGAAAACCAGTGGCTGAGCGTTCAATTTCCGCGCTTTGATGATGTGATAGAGGGCGGGATAACGGCGTGGTATACGCAAAAGCTCGTCGCGCTTGGCAAGGATGATGAGGCGGCGATGCCAGATAATCTGACCGAAGCCTTAACCCTCTATGAGGCACGTGACGCCGAACGCACGCGCATTTGGCTAGGGCATTTTGAATAGGGCATTTTGGATGCGCAAAACCGTAAGACGCATAGCAAATATGCGGGTCGGGCAGTCTTTATATTAGTAAATGATAATGGCGGAGAGGGAGGGATTCGAACCCTCGATGGGCTATAAACCCATGCCGGTTTTCAAGACCGGTGCATTCAACCGCTCTGCCACCTCTCCGTTGTGCAATGAATTATGACATGGCGTTCTGATTGTCAATATCAATTCATGCGAAATAATTAAAAAAGGAGTAGAAAACGACCTTGCTTCACCACCGCAGAGGTTTTACTGTTTTGCTATGATTAAATTGGGGCGGAAAAATGCGCATTTTTAAGATATTTTTCATCACAATCACAAGCCTAATGTTGAGCCTGATGTTGAGCTTATTGCCGGCCTCAGCTGATGAAGCTTTTTCAACATGGCTAGATGAATTGCGCCGTGATGCGCTTGCGGGCGGCATTTCTCAGGCCACCATCGATACAGCCCTCTCAAATGTCGAATTGCGCGAAAAAGTGGTCAAATATGACCGCAATCAGCCTGAATTCAAGATGACATACCCGATTTACCTCAAAAAAGTGGTCACCGCCGGCCGTGTGGCTGAGGGCAAGCGTCTGTGGGAAGAGCATCGGGACTTGCTGACAGAGATAGGCGCGCATTATGGTGTCCAGCCGCGCTTTATCGTAGCGCTATGGGGCATTGAATCAGGGTTTGGCCGCTTCACAGGCGGCTTTTCGGTGATTAACGCACTTGCGACGATGGCCTATGATGGGCGGCGCGCGAAATTCTTTCGCAAAGAACTGCTAGAATCGCTTCGAATCATTGATGAAGGCCATATCAGCGCGCAGAATATGAAAGGCTCATGGGCAGGGGCGATGGGTCAATGCCAATTTATGCCGTCTAGCTTTCGTGCCTATGCGGTTGATTGGGACAAGGATGGCAAGCAAGATATTTGGGGCACCAAGGCTGATGTCTTTGCCTCGATTGCGAATTATCTGAAACAGGCGCGGTGGCGTGATGATTTGACATGGGGCAGGCAGGTTAAACTGCCAGAGGGCTTTGATGGCAAACAGCTTGCCGAGGATAAAATCACGAAAACGATGGATGAATGGCGGGCGCTTGGTGTGCGTAATCTAGACGGCGCGCCTTTGCCAGATAGAAATATAACCTCTCGCCTTGTCCTGCCAGATGGCGAAGAAGAGATGGCATTTATCGTCTATAGCAACTTTGATTCAACTTTGCGGTGGAATAGGTCAAATTATTTTGCTTTGGCTGTTGGTGCTTTGTCTGATGGCATGGCATATTAACGTCGGTAACTTGCTTAATTATTGGCATGATAAGATGCGCAAGCAATAAAGGGTCTGTTTTGATGAATTTGGCGATAGTGACAAAAGCGCGGCGCGGCGCCCTTACAGCATTAGCATCTGCCTTTTTGCTAACCGGGTGCGGTGTCGCTGAATTGGCTGTCAATCTTGCGCAAAAGCAATCTCGTGATGAGGCCAAAAAAGAACGTGCTGCGAATATCGACACAGTCAAAGCAAGCCCGCGCTATAAGGTCGGCGATCCTTATCAAGTCGCAGGTGTCTGGTATTATCCAGATCGCAATCTGAAATATGATGAAACAGGCGTCGGCTCTTGGTATGGCGATGAATTTGCTGGCAGACTAACCGCCAATGGCGAGATTTTTGACCCAACCAAAGTTTCAGCGGCGCATAAAACACTGCCTATGCCATCTGTTGTGCGCGTCACAAACCTTGATAATGGCAAGTCGCTTGTTGTGCGCGTGAATGATAGGGGGCCTTTTGTCTCAGGCCGTATCATTGATTTATCGCGCGAAGCCGCACGTCTAATCGGCTATAAGGATAATGGCATTGCGCGGGTCAGAGTACAGGTGCTAGCAGAGCAGTCTTTGCGATTAGAGCGTCTGGCACGCAATGGTCAATTTCCCACAAACGTTCTTGGCGAAGAAGACTTACCCGTCAGCAATGGCGTCGCTAAACCATCTGTGAGCCTGACGGCTAAGACCACCAGAGCGAAAGCTGTTAAGACAAAGCCGGGCAAGTCTGCCCTAGAGCTATTATCGAAGAACCGGGTTGGTGAGGTTATTCAAACTAACCCTGTTGAAACCGAAATTTGGGTGCAAATTGGCGCCTTTCATAGTGAAGATAACGCCAATGCCGTTTTGGGTCGCCTCACATCGGTAAGAAGCGGCATCGTGTCGCCTACATTAAAAGATGGTCAGACATTGTTCCGCCCACGCCTTGGGCCTGTATCATCCGTAGAGCAAGCAGATGTCTTGCTAGATGATGTGATGAAGCAGGGCTTTAATGGGGCACGCATTGTTGTTGACTAATAAAAGATTTTTGGAAAGTAAGACCATGAAATTATTCGCATTACCGTTGGTTGCATCGTTGCTATGGGCGCCTGTCATGCTGTCCAAGGCCTTTGCGGAAGATACGATCCCGTCTGTTGCTGAATATGTCTATATTACCGATTTTGATTCGGGCCGTGTGTTGATGAATAAAAATGGTGAGACACCGATGAAGCCTGCCTCTATGGCCAAAATCATGACAAGCTATATGGCGTTTGAGCGTATCGCAGATGGCTCTCTATCCTTGGATGATGAGTTTGTGGTATCAACACGCGCGTGGAAAAAGGGCGGCTCACGCATGTTCCTTGACCCTAACTCAACCGTGACAATCAGAGAATTATTGCATGGTATCATCGTCCAATCAGGCAATGATGCCGCGATTGTTCTGGCAGAAGGGCTTTCAGGTTCAGAAGATGCCTTTGCGGATGAGATGAATGATAAGGCGCGTGAATTGGGCATGTTTAACACTGTCTTTCGCAATGCAACAGGCTGGCCAGATCCTGATCTGACCACAACTGCCAAAGATTTGAATATCCTATCAACCGCGCTTATCCAAAATTTTCCAACTGATAAATACCCTGAACTTTATCCTATTTATAAGGTAAAAAATTACACCTATAACGATATTAAACAGGGCAATCGTAACCCGCTTATCTATAGTGATGAGAGTGCGGATGGCCTCAAAACAGGTCATACAGAGGAATCAGGCTATGGCTTGGTCGGCTCTGCGATGCGCGGAAGCCAGCGTGTGGTGATGGTGCTAAATGGCATGAAATCAAAGAATGAACGCGCCCAAGAATCTCGTCGCTTGATGGATTTCATGTTTCGTGAGTTCAAGAAATATGAGTTTTATGATGCCGCAGAAGTCATCGATGAAGCCAATGTCTGGTTAGGCGATAGCGCAACTGTCAAATTGCTTGCTGGCGGTGATGTTCACAAGGTCATGTCGCGCAAAGAACGCCGCGATTTAGAAGTGTCATTGAACTGGTCAGATCCTATCCCGGCACCGCTGAAAAAAGGTCAGGCCGTGGGAAGCATCACATTGCGCTATGACGGCAAGCAAGAGGATTATCCGCTGATTGTCGCGCAAGATGTCACCGAATTAGGCTTCTTCGACCGCATCACAGAGGCTGTTAAATATCTGATTTTTGGCTCTCCCTTCCAACCAGCAGGTTAGGCATCATGACGAATAGCCAGCATACGGGTCTTTTCATCTCGCTTGAGGGCGGTGAGGGGTCTGGTAAGTCAACGCAAATTAAGCGCCTGCAAACATGGCTTAGCCAGAAGCTGCCATCGCGCGAAATTATCACTACAAGAGAACCGGGCGGCACCCCCTCAGCGGAGGCCATTCGGCGTCTGCTTGTTACAGGGTCTGTCGATAGTCTTACGGCAAAAACAGAGGCCTTGTTGATGCTTGCCTCGCGTGTTGAACATGTTGAACGCCTGATTACGCCTGCCTTGCAAAAGGGCGCCATCATTTTATGCGACCGCTTTGCTGACAGCTCTTTTGTCTATCAGACAATCACAGGCGGCTATGATGAGGCACAATTGCGCCATTTGCACCAGCTTAGCATTGGCGACATCACGCCGCATAAAACCTATCTGATGGATTTGTCACCTGAAGAGGGGCTTGCGCGGGCAGGCGATAGGGCAAGCCAAGAAGAAGCGCGGTTTGAGGCCAAAGGTATCTCCTATCATAACCAAGTAAGAGAGGGCTATTTGCGCATCGCTGGCCAAGAGGCTGAGCGGTTTGATATCATTGATGCCACGCAAACGCCTGATGAGATTTTTGCTTATTTGCAAGGCGCGGTTGCCGCTCTCTTAGATGAACATGGCATCACGCAATGACGGATATGGATGAGAGCGCCCCGCCGCAAGATCTAGTCGGTCATCATGAACAAAGAGCGATGGTTGAAGACAGCTTTTCAAGCGGCAAGATGCATCATGCGTGGCTCTTAACAGGGCCCAAGGGCATTGGTAAATCCATTTTTGCGCGCCATATGGCAGCGTCTATTATCGATCATGATGATGGGCAGGCTGGTTTTTTAGGTGATGAGGCGCCTTTTGCGCTTGCGATGGATAATGCGGCGCCTGTCATGCGCCAAGTGATGCAAAAAGCGCATCCTGACTATCTGTATATCGCGCCTTTGGAAGATGAAAAGAACAAATCAGGCGCGATTAAGGTTGAACAAATTCGCGCGCTCGTGCCGTTCTTCAGTCATAAATCGGCACATGGTGGCTGGCGCGTTGCGGTGATTGATAATCTCGATGCGGTGAATGTGCAGGGCGCAAATGCGATGCTGAAAATCGTCGAAGAGCCGCCTGAGAAAGCTGTGATTATTCTGATAGCGCGCTCTGCTGGCAGTGTCTTGCCGACCATCAGGTCACGTTGCCGCGAATTGCGCTTTGATAATCTTAAATCAAAAGAGCAGGTGCAATTATTGCAAGGATTTTTGCCAGATGCGGCCCCTGATGCTCTGGCCGCTCTATCTGTATTTTCAGGCGGCTCGATGGGCTATGCCTTGGAAGTGGCACAAACAGATGCGCTTGATCTCTATGAGGCGAGTTGCCTCATCCTCGCAAAGCCGCAGACAGATGCGAGTAGTTTGCTTGATATTAGTGGCAAATGGGGGGCGGTGAAGAAAAAGGCGCTTTTGCCAATCGCTGTACAGGCCTTCTCGCGGCTTTTATCGCACGCAGCACTGCGCGCCGCAGGCCATCAGCCACAAGAGGTTCTCTTGGCGTGTGAGCAAAGATTGGTGGCGCAATTGCAAGAGGGATGCGATGCGCTCACCCTATCTAACCTTCATCACGAGTTTGTTGAAAAATGTGCAAATGCTGAGCGTGCCTATCTAGATATGCCGAGTGTTTTTATGGCTCTTTTTGATAAAATTCATAGCCTTGCTCACCAAAAATAGGCTATTGAGAGAAAACTAAAAGCGTTTCTGCTAAAGCCTTTTAGCGGTTTTTATGAATTTAATCAGGTAATTTGATTATGGATAATCGTTTCTACATCACCACACCGATTTATTATGTGAATGATAAGCCTCATATTGGTCATGCTTATACGACCTTGGCTTGTGATGCGCTTGCGCGGTTTCAGCGCCTAGATGGCCGTGATGTAAAATTCCTGACTGGCACTGATGAGCATGGGCAAAAGGTCGAAGAAGCGGCGAATAAGGCTGGTATAGACCCGCAAAGCTTCACGGATAATGTCTCCCAAAACTTCCAAGATTTGGCTGTGCGTATGAATTTCAGCAATGATGAATTTATCCGCACCACGTCTGATAGACATAAAGCAACCTGCCAGAAATTATGGCATATCCTGCTTGAAAAAGGCCATATCTATCTTGGCAAATATGCCGGCTGGTATTCTGTGCGTGATGAGGCGTTTTATACCGAGACCGAAATTGTCGATGGTAAAGCACCAACCGGTGCGCCTGTTGAATGGGTCGAAGAGCCTTCATATTTTTTCGATCTGTCAAAATGGCAAGATAGGCTTTTGGCATTTTATGATGAGAACCCTGATTTTGTGGCACCACAAAGCCGCTTTAATGAGATCAAATCCTTCGTCAAAGGCGGGCTTAAAGATTTATCTGTGAGCCGTGCCAGCTTTAAATGGGGCGTGCCTGTACCTGGCGATGATGACCATGTGATGTATGTATGGCTTGATGCGCTCACAAATTACCTGACGGCCGCTGGCTGGTTAGATGATGAAGAAGCCTATAAGGTGCATTGGCCGGCTGATGTGCATATGGTTGGCAAGGATATTGTGCGCTTTCACGCTGTTTATTGGCCTGCCTTTTTGATGGCGGCTGATTTGCCTTTGCCAAAGCGCGTCTATGCGCATGGCTGGTGGACAAATGAAGGGCAAAAGATTTCAAAATCTATTGGTAATGTGATTGACCCACATGCCCTTGTTGATGAGTTTGGTCTTGATCAAACCCGCTATTTCTTGCTTCGTGAAGTGCCTTTTGGCAATGATGGTGACTTTGCACGCGGTGCGATGATTAACCGTATTAACAGTGACTTAGCGAATGATCTTGGTAATTTGTCTAACCGCGTTCAGTCGCTGATTGTGAAGAATTTAGACGGCGTTCATCCTAACCTGCCAGTCACTGCCAGTGATGATGATACCGCTTTGTTAACCGCCTGTGATGCTTTGCTAGATAAGGTAAGAGATGCCTTTAATAAACAGCAATTCCATGAGGGTCTCAAAGCGATTTGGGAGGTAATCTCGCACTCAAATCGTTATGTTGACACACAAGCCCCTTGGGCGTTGAAGAAGACAGATCCTGCGCGTATGGCAGAGGTGCTAGCGGTCCTTATGGAAGCTATTCGCATATGCGCTATTTTGGTTCAGCCCGTTATGCCGCATTCTGCCAACCAGCTATTGGATCAGCTTAAAATTGCCGAAGATAAGCGTGATTTCGCCGTGCTTGGCGGGGTAAGGCGCGATGATTTGCCTGTGATGATTGAAAAGCCGCAAGCTGTCTTCCCACGATTTGTTGAGGCAGAGGAATAAGCATTACCATGTCGCTGCATTTGATTGATACACACGCGCATCTTGATTATCCACATCTCTATGACCAGCTTGATGATGTGCTTGCCAGAGCGCACGAAGCGGGCGTTAAGCAAATCATTTCTATTGGCGTCAAATTGAGCACAGCTGATAAGCCAAAGGCTATCGCAGAGGCGTATGATAATGTCTGGTGTTCGGTCGGCATTCACCCGCATGAAGCTGAGAATGAGCCTCTTGCCTGTGATGTTGAGGCGATTTTGAAGGCCGCTGACCATCCTAAGGTCGTTGCTATTGGTGAGGCGGGCCTTGATTATTTCTATGATAACGCGCCGCGCCAAATGCAAGCTGATAGCCTGCGCGCGCAGATAAAAGTTGCCAGAACATTGGATTTGCCCATCATCATACATTCGCGTGACGCAGATGATGATATGGCTGATATTCTGGAAGATGAATATCAAAAAGGCCCTTATAAAGGGGTTCTGCATTGCTTTAGCTCTGGTGCTGAATTGGCAAAAAGAGCCATGGCAATAGGCTTTTATGTGAGTTTTTCAGGTATCCTTACCTTTAAATCAGCCAGCGAAATTCAAGAGGTGGCAAAAATGGTGCCAGCTGATAGGATGCTTGTTGAGACAGACGCGCCTTTTTTGGCCCCTGTGCCGAAGCGCGGGCAAAAGAATGAACC
>OBNQ01000024.1_pt1 | contig 24938 bp, 23 predicted proteins | sample 1494201 | NCBI WGS metagenome assembly OBNQ01 (sample SAMEA3275557, study PRJEB22092) | marine metagenome | biome: ENVO 01000043; feature: ENVO 00000569; material: ENVO 00002150 | collected 2014-06-21T11:00:00+00 | depth 2 m
GGGGGGGCTGTCTTTATGGTTATAAACATGGGGCGAAAATTAGGCCAGACCAGCTTTTTGTTTTGTGGCAAAAACACCACTATAAGGTGAAAAAACTTGCAATTTTAGGGGGTTTTGGCATAGGTTTCAGCAGAAATATGACTGAAAAAAAAGAACGGCTTTGATATGTCAGATACCTCTTCTCTTCATACCCAATTTGCAACCCTTGCACATGATGCGAAGGCTTGGCCTTTTGCCGAAGCGCGCAATGTGATCAAACGGTTGGAAAAATCAGGGGATGATGGCACGCGTCCTGTGGTGTTTGAAACAGGCTATGGCCCGTCTGGCTTGCCGCATATTGGCACGTTCGGCGAGGTTGTGCGCACATCTATGGTGCGCCTTGCTTTTGAGGTGCTGACAGGGCGCAAGACAAGGCTGATTTGTTTCTCTGATGATATGGATGGCTTTCGCAAGGTGCCAGATAATGTGCCAAATCGCGAGATGCTAGCCGATTATCTTGACCAGCCTTTGACCAAGGTGCCAGATCCGTTTGGCGAATATCCCAGCTTTGGTGAGCATAATAATGCGCGCCTATGTGCGTTTTTGGATGGCTTTGGTTTTGATTATGAATTTATGAGTGCCACAAGCGAATATACAAGCGGGCGTATGGATGGCGCCTTGATGGATATTTTGCGCCATTATGATGCGGTGCGTGATGTCATCCTGCCAACTTTGGGCGAAGAGCGTCGCAAGACTTATTCACCTTTCTTGCCTGTTTGCCCTGATACGGGCCGTGTTTTGCAAGCCAAAGTCGTGGCAACAAACGCTGAGGCTGGCACGGTGTCTTATGAAGACCCTGATAGCGGTAAAATCGTTGAAGTGCCTGTCACGGGCGGTGCGTGTAAATTGCAATGGAAGTGCGATTGGGCCATGCGCTGGTACGCGCTTGGTGTTGATTATGAGATGTCTGGCAAGGATTTGAGCGAATCTGTGAGCCTGTCATCAAAGATTGTCCGCATCCTTGGCAAGGTGCCGCCAACGTCATTTTCTTATGAGCTTTTCTTGGACCAGAATGGCGAGAAAATCTCTAAGTCAAAAGGCAATGGCCTGTCGATTGAGGAATGGTTGCGTTATGGCAGTCCTGAATCTCTGGCGCTGTTTATGTATGGCCAGCCAAAGCGTGCCAAGCGTCTTTATTTTGATTCTATCCCCAAAGCGGTGGATGAATATTTCGCCCATTTGCGCAAATTGCCAGAGGCTGAGCCAAAAGAGCTGTTGGAGAACCCGGCATGGCATATCCAAAAAGGCGAGACCACAAGCCAAGAGATGCCGCTTAGCTTTTCTTTATTGCTGAATTTGGCGGCTGTCTGTCAGGCAGAAACGCCTGAGGTGATTTGGGGCTATGTGTCTGATTATGCGCCGGGCGTCGATAGCCAGAGCCACCCTGTCTTGGATGATATGGTGCAATATGCGGTTAATTATTACCAAGATCTTGTTCGCCCAACCTTGCAATATCGCGCCGCAAGCGAGGCTGAGAAGACCGTGATAGCTGGCCTTCGGGCAGAGATCGCCGCCGCGCCAGCTGAGGCAACAGGTGAAGAGCTTCAATCATTGGTCTATGCCGCTGGTAAGGGCGCTGATTATGAGAATCTGCGTGACTGGTTTAGCTGTCTATATGAGACGATGTTAGGCCAGAAGCAAGGCCCGCGCATGGGCGGATTTTTCCGCCTCTATGGCAGAGACAAAACATTGGCGCTATTTGATGATGTGCTAGCAGACAAGCTGGCTTCGTAAGTAAAAAAAGGGTTTTATCTATGTGGCAATTCGCCTCCGCAGTGACACAAAAATTGCCAGCAGAGATGGCGCATAATGTGGCTGTTAAAGCTTTGTCTTTAGGGCTTGGCCCAAAGGCGCGCTTGGCGCCATTGCCTGTGTCGATAGCGGGGCTTGCGGCGGATAATCCGCTTGGTCTTGCGGCAGGGTTTGACAAGAACGCCGAAGCCTATCAAGGGGCATTTGGACTTGGCTTTGGCTTTGTTGAGGTTGGCACAATCACGCCATTGCCACAGCCGGGCAATCCGCGCCCGCGTGTATTTCGTCTGCCCCAAGATGAGGCGGTGATAAATCGCTATGGCTTTAATGGCCAAGGCATGCATGTGGCGGCCAAGAGACTTGCTGGGCGTAAGCCGCAAAAAGGCCAGTTGCTTGGCGTGAATATTGGCGCCAATAAGCTGACGGATGATAAGCCATCTGATTATTATAAATGCGCCCAATTTCTGTGTGGTTACGCTGATTATATGACGGTGAATATCTCTTCGCCTAATACGCCGGGCTTGCGTGATTTGCAGGATGCTGAGGGGATGAAGGCCACCTTGCAAGCGACCTTTGATGGCCTCAAAGATGCGCCAGACGGTCATGGCAAGGATAAGCCTGTATTTGTGAAATTAGCGCCAGATATGTCAAAGACCGCGCTGTCACAATCGCTTGAGGCGGCGTGCGCCTATCCGATTGCCGGCATTATCTTGACCAATACCACAATCAGCCGCCCCGATAGCCTGACCTCTATGCATCGCACAGAGCAAGGGGGCCTATCAGGGCGTCCTGTCGCCGCTTTGTCGGAACAGGTGCTTGATTGGTCGCAAGAGGTGCTAGCGGCGCATGGTGCGTCTCTGGCGCTGATATCTGTGGGCGGTATTTTTGATGCTGTTGATGTTTATGCCCGCCTGTTGCGCGGCGCAGATGCGACACAGCTATATTCGTCTCTATCATTAAAAGGCGTTGGCCTGCCGCAACAAATCATCAATGATTTGGCAAAGATGGTCACAAAATCAGGGATGGTCACAGAATCAGGCACAGATATCGCCAGCATAAAAGGCCGTGCCACCTCTATGAGCCAAGCGCGCGAGATGGCAACAAAGCTCTATGAGGCGGCGACCTCATAAAGACGCTTTAGCGCAAAGGCAAAACTATCATCAGCGCGCGCTGAACGGATAGGGGCAGATTGTGGCTCTGCCGCACGTAGCCCTTGCCATTCTTGGTCTTCTGGCCCGTTTTGATCCTGTTGCGCGGCTGTCATGAAAGTATCTTCTGAGACGCGCTCTGCGTAATCAGTGTAATAAAGCATCAAGAATAACCGCACAGCAGGGGCCATCGCCATAGAGGCCTTGCGGCGCCAAATAGCGTTTAATAATTCATCTAGCGTCTGATTCGTGTCCGCGCTAATTTTGGCGGCATTCTGCCAGCAATAATACTCTAGCTGGAGGGTTGTTCGCCTGCCATCTAAGACAATGTTGCGTTTTTCGGGTGTAGCTAGTTTTTTCATCATGTCCAAAAGGATAATCTTAAAAGGTTAATAAAATACTATGACCGCTGATTTCGCTTCATTTGCTGTTTTTTGCCGTTAATATCGCTAAAAGAGGGGGTTGTTGGTGTGATTCATCTTGACCCTTGTCGTGGGATCGTCTAAAAACCCAACACTGAATTACTTCCTAGTCGGATTTTAAAGGAGCATGGCCATGGCCAAGCGTTGTCAAATTACTGGTAAGGGCGTCATGACTGGCAATAATGTCAGCCACGCGAAAAACCGCACACGTCGTCGTTTCTTGCCAAACTTGCAGCATACAAGCATGCAGTCTGAGCTGTTGGGTCGCACAATTTCATTGCGCGTATCAACAAGCGCCATTCGCACAATCGAAAAGCATGGCGGTCTTGACGCCTTCTTGATGCAAGCACGTAATGCGGAATTGGCAGATGATGCCAGAGCGCTAAAGCGTGAGATGCTAGCAGCGTCTGCGTAAGCTGTTACAGATATTCGGGCTTTTCACGAGGCCTTAAAAAAATACCCCGCTATCACTAGCGGGGTTTTTTTATGAGCGGCTCTTTTTATCCTCATCGAATAAATCGGCTAGTTGAGACATCACCGCGCCGCCTAGCTGGTCGACATCTGTGATGGTCAGCGCGTTGGTGTAATAGCGGTTCACATCATGACCAATACCAATCGCCATCAACTCAATCGGTGAGCGTGCCTCAATCCTGTCGATCACAAGGCGCAAATGCTTTTCCAAATAATTGCCGCTATTCGATGACAGGGTCGAATCATCCACAGGCGCGCCATCAGATATCACCATCAAGATGCGTCTATCCTCGGTGCGGCCCATCAGGCGGTCATGCGCCCATGTCAGCGCCTCGCCATCGATATTCTCTTTCAAGATACCCTCACGCAGCATCAGGCCAAGCGAGCGACGCGCTCTGCGCCAAGGCGTATCTGCGCCCTTATAGATGATATGGCGGAGATCATTCAGACGGCCCGGCTTTTCAGGCTTGCCAGCCACCTGCCATGCCTCGCGAGATTTACCGCCCTTCCATGCCTTGGTCGTAAAGCCAAGGATCTCAACCTTCACGCCGCACCGCTCTAGCGTGCGTGCCAGAATATCGGCTGTCACGGCGGCGATGGTAATCGGCCGGCCACGCATTGAGCCTGAATTATCAAGCAATAGGGTGACGACGGTGTCTCTGAATTTGGTGTCTTGTTCTTGCTTATAGGATAGGGCTGAGAGCGGCTGTGTTACGACGCGGTGTAATTTGCCGGCATCCAACACGCCTTCTTCTAGGTCGAAATCCCATGATCTGTTTTGGTGCGCCATCAATTTACGCTGAAGGCGGTTTGCCAATTTGCCGATAATGCTGGTCAGATTTTCAAGGTGCCTGTCAAGCATCGCACGCAGGCGATCAAGCTCTTCTGTATCGCAGAGATCATCGGCATCAACGACCTCATCATATTGGCGTGTATAGATTTGATAGGCGTCTTTTGTGCCATCATCAGCGGCGGACTGGCCTTGCGGATCGCCGCCCGGTGATTCGCCATCTGCCATCGCATCACTATCAGGGTCGCCATCCATATCAGCGCCCTCGTCAGAGCCCATAGCGGCCTGACCATCTTGGTCAAGAGACTGGCTGTCTTGCGCATCGGATGAATCCTCACCCATCGCGCTCTCAGCTTCATCATCTTGGCCTTCTTGGTCGTCATCTTGATTTGATTCGCCCTCATCTTCATTATCGCTATCATCTGAATCCGAATCAGAGGCATCACCCATATCTGTTTCAAGCGCGCCGATAAGCTCTCTGGCTAATTTGGCGAAGGCTGATTGGTCGCCTTCGGTGCCTTGCATTTTTTCAAGCAAAGCGCCGGCGCGTGATTGAATCCAAGGGCGCCATAATTCCATCGTCATCGCGGTTGAGGCAGGCGGTGCTTCGCCTGTTAGAACCTCACGCAATGTCAGGCGCACAGCCTCGGCAAGCGCGCTTTCATCACCGCTATCAGGCGCGCCAATGGTGCGGCCTTCATAATGCTTATTGATTTTTTCATTCAGGTTTTTACGCACACCTGCCAGCTGGTTTGCCCCAATGGCCTCAATACGCGCTTGTTCTGCGGCTTCGAAAATCGCCTTGGCACCGGCCATTTGCGGGCAAAGGCGGTTATGTTTTGCCTCATTATGATGCGCCAACCACAGGCCAGCTGAATCACTGGCGCCGCGCAATTTATCCATTGATTGGCTAACGCCTTCACGCGCCAAGGCAGGCAGGCGCACTTCTGTTTTGCCAACATGCGTATCATGGCCAGCATAGCGCACCTGAACCTGTTTGCCGCCAGCAAGCGCGCGCATAGAGGCCGCATTTGCCTTTAGAAACTCGGTTTGTTTATCAGAATTGCTCACCCGTGATACCTTTGTTGCAGTTGCGTCTGGTGTTGTGCGTCTGGTGGTTAGAGCAAGGCGCGCGCCCCCTCTTAAAGATTAAGAGGCGTTGCTGTTACCCTCTGGCAGATCAATCCCAAAGACGCGCTGGTAATATTCAGCCAGTGTCGGGCGTTCAATCTCGTCACATTTGTTCAAAAAGCTGAGGCGGAAGGCAAGGGTGATATCATTAAAGATACGCGCATTCTCTGCCCATGTGAGGACAGTTCTTGGCGACATCACGGTCGACAGGTCACCCGCAAGGAAGCCTTTGCGTGTCATATCAGCCAAGCGCACCATCTGGTCGATTTGCTTTTCGCCTTCTGGGTTTTGGTAATCTTTTTGCTTTGATAAAACAATCCGCACCTCATCTTCATGCGGCAGATAATTCAAGGTTGAGACGATAGACCATCTATCCATCTGGCCTTGGTTAATCTGTTGTGTGCCATGATACAGGCCCGTCGTATCGCCAAGGCCAACCGTATTGGCGGTCGCAAAGAGGCGGAAATGCGGGTTCGGCGTGATAACCTTATTGCTGTCAAGAAGGGTGAGCTTGCCATCAACTTCAAGAACACGCTGGATAACAAACATCACATCCGCGCGGCCAGCATCATATTCATCAAAGATAAGCGCGACGCAATTCTGCAAAGCCCAAGGCAAAAGACCTTCTTTAAATTCTGTCACCTGCTTGCCATCACGCAAGACAATCGCATCCTTGCCTATCAAATCAATACGGCTGATATGGCTATCAAGGTTGATGCGCAATGTCGGCCAATTCAGGCGCGATGCGACCTGTTCGATATGGGTTGATTTGCCCGTGCCGTGATAGCCTTGGATCATCACGCGGCGATTATGCGAAAAGCCCGCTAGAATCGCGAGGGTCGTATCTTTATCAAATTGATAGTCAGGATCGATGGCCGGCACATAGTCTGAGGCTTCTGAAAAGCCGGGAACTTCTAGATCGACGTCGATACCAAATAGGTCTCTGACTTTATAGCTTGTATCAGGCGCGCCTAGCTGGTGGGCGGCTCTACCGTGGACGGTATCTGCTGACATCTTTTACACTCCGTTGAGGCTTATGAATTTAACTCGTAAAATCTTTTACTGCGATGCTAGCTTCTTACGCAACAAAGAATAGGCAAGATTGATTTCTTTTAGCTTTTCTTCTGCCTTAGGGTCCCCTTGGTGCCTGTCGGGGTGATGTTGTTTGACAAGCTGATTATATCGTTTCTTGAGCGCCGCGTTATCATTCGTCGGATCAATGCCAAATAAGGCCCATGCTTGGCGCTCTTCTGGGTCAAGCGCCTCAAGTGCGGCGCCTTTGGTGCTTGTGACATCCTCTTCGAAAAAGCCAAAAATATCATCTAAATCTTCGGGGCGATAGGCAGGCTTGCCTTGCTGGTTTGCCGCATCCTTGGCGCTTGTACCAAATTTCCAAGAGGGGCGCTCCCATGTTGAGGCATCTCTTATGGCCTTTTCAAGCGCGTCACCTTCTATGCCGGAAAAATAGTTCCATTTCTTGTTATATTCGCGCACATGTTCCAAGCAGAAATAGCGATAATCACGCAAAGCATCTCTGTTTTTGGGCGCAGGAAAAGCCCCATGCTCGGCGCAATCAGGCGCCTCACAAAGCCTGACCTCTGCGCTGGTTTCCTGATCACGCCCTGCAAAGGACATTTCAGGCAATTTAATATCATTGGCTTTTGAAAATCTCATGACAAAGAGTATAAAGTTAAAGGGCCGTAAAACAAGGTTTAACAAAGATAAGGTTAGCAGATAATGACTATCAAAGCGTTAATGATGGATGCCTTAAATGACGCCTTTGCGCCAAGCTTGCTTGAAATTGAGGATGTGAGCTATCAGCATGCGGGGCATGCGGGCGCACCTGCGGGCGGTGAAAGCCACTTTGAATTGCGCATAAAAGCCGCCGCGTTTGAAGGGCAATCGCGCATTGCCTGTCACCGGCAAGTCAATAAGGTGCTCGCCGATTTGCTGGCAGGCCCTGTTCACGCGTTGCAAATTACGATTGTAAAATAAGGCCTTAGAATAGAGGCCATTAGCCCTTATCGCTGTTATCCTTTAGCGGAATACCCCAATTCCAAAAGGCCGCCTGATTACCCTCAGCCAACGCATGACAGCTATTCAGCAAGCCTGCCATTGTCGGCGGGGATGCGTTGGCATCTGGATTGGCATCGCCTGCCTCTCTTGCGCGCTTGGCACGCTCGCCATAGATGGTCTGCACCGCAATGGTGGCAACAGGGCCCATTAATTCGGTGATATGGGTGCAACCTTGGCGGCCGCCTATGGCTCTTGCGACAATTTTTTTCCAGCCGGGCTGGATCTTTGCCCCTATGAGGCCTGTGATTGCGGCGGCACCTTGGGGGCATTCATGATAAGGCCCTGCCAATGTTTGCGCGGTGGCGTCGATAATTTCCAACTCTTCTGAGACCGTCACACAGACTTTCATATGATGCAGCGCTTGGCCTTTTTTAATCTCGCCATGCGCTTTTGACGGGAAGCTGTGACTTTTTTTATCAATCAGCTCTGCCTCAATATCATAATGGCCATCATCTCTGGCATAGCCATCTAGGGTGATTGTGCGACGATGGGCATGGGTGCGTTGGGTGTTGTTATCTGCGCTCATCAGATGGCCTCTTTCAAAGGGTTTTGGCTAGGTGTTTGGGCTGGGGGTGGTGGACTAGGGCTTTTTATCCGGGTCAGCCTGTTTGGTCTTATTTGATTCGGCCTCATTAGATTTGGCCTTATCAGATTTGCCCGTGTCAGATTTTCCGGTATCTTCTGCCAGATTAAGCTTTGTCAGGCGCACGCCTTCGCGCTCTATGATGGTAAAGCGGGTATTATGAAAGCGGAATCTTTGCCCGACAGAGGGTATCGCGCGTGATTCCATCAAGACCAGCCCTGCCACCGTTGACGCTTTATCATCAGGCAGAGACCAGTTCAAAATACGGTTCAAATCTCGGATGGTCACAGACCCATCAACAAGCCAACTGCCATCAGGCTCAGCAATACAGCCTTGCAAAGAGATATCAGTCTCATCATCAATATCGCCAACGATCTCTTCCAGAATATCTTCGAGCGTCACAATCCCTTGAAAGGCGCCATATTCATCAATCACCAGCGCAAAATGCTCTCGTCTTCTGCGAAAGGCTTGTAATTGTTCAAACAGGTCAGTGGTCTCTGGGATAAAATAGGGATCTTGCGCGCTATCTGAAATATTCAAAGCGGATAGCGCATCATTCTCGCTGGCTTTTTGCAAGGCTAGCAACAGGGATTTGACATGCAACACACCGATAATATTCTCAGGGCTATCTTTGTAAATCGGGTGGCGCGTATGAGGAGAGGTCAGGACAAAACGGACAATATCTTCAGGGTCATCATCGGCGTTGATCATCGAGACAGAGGCGCGGTGCGTCATGATCTCATCAACCTGCACATCACCTAGATCCAAGACAGATGACAGCATCGCTTTGGTCTCGCGCCCTTCTGCATCGCTATTCTCGCCATGAAGCTCAATCATGCCGCGCAATTCCTCATCACGCTCTTCATCGCTTTCTTTGCTGCGCCCCATCAGCGTATAAGACAGCCAGCGCACAGCGATCGCAAGCGGGGTCAATAACAGCACCACAAGACGAATAGGCTGGGCAATGCGCAAGGCAAAACGATCGGCATGATTAAAGGCATAGGTCTTTGGCAAAACCTCGGCAAAAATCACCAGCAATATCGTCATAAAGACCGTCGCAAGGACAAGACCGCTATCACCAAAGATGGTCAAAGCGGCAGATGTTGCGACCGCAGAGGCAAGGACATTGACCGCATTATTGCCAATCAAAATGGCCGATATCAGCTTTTCTCTATCTTGGCGCAGATTTTCGACGATGCGGGCATTTCGTGACCCTTTGCGGGCCATTTGGCGCATCCGCGCATCTGAGGCGGCCGTAAGGGCGGTCTCTGCGCTTGAGAAAAAGGCAGAGAGACAGATTAAAATTAGTATGGCACCACCAAGTTCAATCAGTGTTTCTAGCATCTAGGCCCTACCTTGTATCAAGTTTTTTGTAAAAATTTTCTTTTAAAAATTCTGTGACGTCTTGAACATCAATATCGCTGACAATTTCAGCATTCCCTATTTGATTTACCAAAATAAAGGTCAAAACGCCATTTTGCGTTTTTTTATCTTTCATCATATGCGCGACCATTTGCGCTGGATTTGCTTTGCCCGCAGGCAAATCATCCATGCTAGCTGGCAGGCCCATTTTGGCAATATGCGCTTTAACGCGCATCGCATCTTGCCCCGTAGAGCGGCCAAGATAGGCGGAGAATTCAAACGCCAAACCAAGGCCAACTGCCACAGCCTCGCCATGAAGAAGCCTGCCATCATAGCCGGCCTCTGCCTCAAAAGCATGGGCAAATGTATGGCCCAAATTCAAGAGCGCACGCCTGCCAGCTTCGGTCTCATCAGCTGAGACAATCGCGGCTTTGGCAAGACAGCTTGTCATCACCGCATGGGCGATAGCGTCTTTGTCGCCAGCGATAACCGCCGCGCCATTGACCTCTAGCCATTCAAAGAAATCAGCATCGCCAAGCAAGCCATATTTCACAATCTCAGCATAGCCTGCGCGCATCTCGCGTGGTGGCAGAGTTGTTAGAACATCACTATCGGCTAGCACGATTTTAGGCTGATAAAAGGCACCGATAAGGTTCTTGCCGACGGTCGCATTAATGCCTGTCTTGCCGCCAACTGAGCTGTCAACTTGGGCAAGCAGGCTGGTCGGGATTTGGATGAAATCAACACCGCGCAAAAGACTGGCCGCCGCATAGCCAACAAGGTCACCAATGACGCCGCCGCCAAGCGCGATTAGCACCGCTTGCCGGTCAACACCAAGGGCCAAAATATCTTCCATTAAAGACGAGAATTGGCTCAGTGATTTTGTCTGTTCACCCGCTGGCACGATAAGGCAATCTGTCTTGCGGCACAAAGGGGCGATGGTCTCCTCAAGCCGTGCTTGATAGAGTGAGGCTGTGTGCGTATCGGCGATAATGATGACATGCCTGTCAGTGATAAAGGGCGCAAGATGGCTATCTGCCGCCGCCAACAGGCCGGGGCCAATTTTGATATCATAAGAACGCGCGCCCAAAGAGACATGAACCAGCTTTGTTGCATCATCATTTTGGGCGTTATCGGTCTGTGGTGTCATATTATGTGTCTCTATTCTTTAAGGGTCTTAAATTTTTTACGCGGCAAGATGCGCGTCGAGCGTGTCTCTTAATTTGGCAAGTGATTGCTTTAATGACAGCCCGTCTGTATCGATGATTATATCAGCCTCATTATAATCATTATAGCGCTCTTTATGCAGGCGCTCTAAGGTGCCAAGCGGATTGTCACCAGCAAGCAAAGGGCGCGAGGATAAATTATCCATGCGCGAGAGTAATTCAGCTGGCTGGGCGCGAAGCCAAATGGTGGTCACCTGTCCTTTGGTCATCTCTCTTATCGCGGCTTGGCAATAAGCGCCGCCGCCAACGGATAGAATCGCATTTTGGCGGGTGATTAATTGGCCGATAATGCGGGCTTCCATATCTCTGAATTTAGGCTCGCCATAAAGCTCAAAAATATCACTAATCCGCAGATTGCTCTCTTCTTCGATTTGCTTGTCTGAATCAAGAAAGTCCCAGCCAAGGTTTAAGGCAAGCATGCGGCCAATAACGGTCTTGCCTGACCCCATAAGGCCAATAAGCATGACAGACTTGGTTGGCGATTTTATCTGTATGGGTGCCCCATCAGAATTGTGCGACATGTCAAAAAAACCTTATGGCAAAGAGGCGTTGTGGGTGGTTCTAAACCCTCATTCGTTATTTTATAAGCCATTGGGCGGATAATAAAAAGCATGCATTTATTGATTGCCGCGATAAAAGACCATAGCCAGACTGCCCAAATCAGGCCATAATTGGCGAATATGGTGCCTCATCATCTCTTTTTGCCCTTTGCCTATGCGCGTCTATCGGGTCACAAAGGAGAGGGGCCCTTTTAAGATATAAGAGAGGAAATGGCGTGAAAAAGTCTGGTATTATTGTGTTAGCCGTTATGGCCTTTGTGGTTGTGAGTGTTGGCTATTTGTCATCTGTGCAAATTCCAGCGCCTGTGAAGACAGTCGCGAAAATTGTGCCAAATGAGCAATTGCCTCGTTAAGAGCGCGTCTCGCATCCTCCCGAAGCAGTAGAGTTATATTATGTTTATCCCACACGCCCTTCGCTTTAAAATGCCTGTTCTATCGACGATAAGATCTCATTATCTCGGCCTTGCGACAGGCGCGTTTCTGGCGCTTTCCTCGACAAGCCTATGGGCGCAAAATACCGATCAGCCGCTTGATTTGACGATATTATCCACCAGTGAAAATGATGTGCAATTCATCATCACCGAAACAGCGCCTAGAACGGACAATCTCACTGAGGTTGATGCGCAAACTGCGCAAGATAATGCCAGTTTTTTAGCTGAAGATGTGGCAGATGGTGTCGCAGAAGAGGTCACAGAAGAGGTCACAGAGGAGGTCGCAGAAGAGGTTACAGAAGAGGTTACTGAAGCGCCTTCAAATGAGGGTGCCTCTGGGCGGATGACGCGCCGTAATATCAAAGATGTGGGCCTTGCCTCTATTGGTATTGCCGCAGATGCCACGCATAATCTTGATGCGCTTGATAATCGTTTATGGCGCGGTGTGCCATTGGCGCGCGCGATGCGGCTTATTAATGGTGTGCCAGAGGTGATTGCCTCTGATGCGTTGCGCAAGATGAGCTATCATGTTGTTGCCCGCCAAGCTGTGCCACCCAAAGGGGCGGCAGAGATGCCATCGGCGCTTTTGGCCGCGCGGATGGATTATCTATCACGCATTGGCCGCTCGCATGGGCTGGCAGATATCATCACCCAATTGCCGCAATCAGATGAATGGCAGGAATGGCATTTATGGAAATTATTCTATGATTTGATGATGCGCGAGGATGAAAAGCCGTGCCTGAGAGCCGCAGAAGAGGCCACAACATCTCTTGATCCGCTCTGGCAACGGACCAATCTTTTGTGCCAAATCCTGACAGGTGATGCGATGCGCGCGGCATTTTCAGCCGATGTGCTAAAGGCGTCTGGCCTGATTGATGATGCGCTTTATTTTGAGCTGGTTGATGTGCTGCTTGGCCGCAAAGAGGCTGAGGCGATCACCCCTGATATGATGAATGATGCCAAGATTGATATTTTGCATGTCATCTTGATGGATGCCGCGCATGTGAATATTGGTGCCGCCCAACTTGCTGCGCTTGATAATAGCTATGGCGAGGCGGCCAATCATTTGCGCTATTTAGCAGATGATGCGCGCCAATCATTGGGCATGGGGAATTTGCGCGCAGGTCTGATGAATATTGATGAGGCCAATGCGGTCTTTATCGCTTCATCGCCGCGTGATGAGACACCGTTAATGGCGCTAAGCCGTCGTCTGGAAGCGGCGCCGCAAGAGGCGGATAGCGCGGCTGTTCGGCTTTATTTATCGCTTCGCACAGCGGTGCAAAATCTGGCAAATACAACGCCAAGTGAGGCCCAAATTGAGGAATTAATCGCGACCTTGCTAAACGCTATCTCAACAGAGGTGCAGGCAGGTGACGGCGCGATTTTTGTGCCTCTTTATGCGCCTTATTTATCAGATGCGATGGCAGTGGCAGATATGCGGGCGCTTGATGCGTCTATACAATCAGATTACGCGGCTGTGATGGCTTTGGCTGGCCTGCCTCTCTCGCCCTTGCCTGTTGATGGCGGTGCGGTGGTGCAGGGCGATCATATGAGCATTGCGGGCGATAATAGCGCACCTGTCGCTGAGCGGGTTGCCTCTTTATTGCGCCTTGACAGCGCGGCGCTCTTGCCGCTGGTCACAGGGGCTAGCGCGGCTGAACAAGATTGGCTGGATGTGTTTGAAACAGCGTTGATGGCCGAAAATAAGGATGCGGTATTTGCTTATCAGCCACTATCGCAGTCAGGGCTTTTGGCATTGGCAGGCGCGGCTGAAAAAGGCCAGCGCGCTGAGGCGATTATCATCGCGGCCAAGCTGGTATCAGATAGGGCGTTGAATAAGATTAGCCCCGCTGACCATGCGCAAATTATTGCCTATCTCGCCCAAGCAAATGTGCCATTGGCCGCTAATGCTTATGCCAAGGATGCTTTTTCAGCGCATATAATCGCGGCAAATCTTGGCAAGATTGGTGATAATACACCATAAGGAAAGCGCAAAGATGGCTGAGGATGTTCATATTTCAGATTTCCTGATGGCGCTCTCGGCCGAGCGTGGCAGTGCGGATAAAACCTTGCGCGCCTATGAGACAGATTTGAGCGATGCTGATCTCTTCTTGCAAGCAAAGCATGATACGCGCCTATCTATGGCAGATAGCGAGGCTTTGAAAGCGGTGCTTGCCTATTGGCACCAAAGGGGCCTTGCGCCGCGCACAACTGCGAGACGTTTTAGTGCTTTGCGCGGGTTTTATGCCTATTTATGCGGCGAAGGGATACGCGCTGATAACCCGTCAGTCAATCTAAGCGCGCCCAAAACAACCCGCGCCTTGCCTGTCTCATTGAGTGAGGCAGACATCGCAAGCCTGATAGAGGGGGCGGGCAAATTGCCCTCAATCGAACATGGTTTGATGATGCAAGCTGGTCTTGAGATTCTCTATGCCACGGGGATGCGTATCTCTGAGCTGTTGTCCCTTTCTGAGCAGGCGATTTTGGCCAAAGAAAAGAGCGTTACCATCACGGGCAAGGGCGGCAAAGAGCGGCTGGTGCTATTGACAGATATCGCGCTTGAAAAGGCGATGGCGTGGATTTCTTGGCGTCATGAAAAACAGCCGCATTATCTTGATGAGGCCTTGTTTTCGGTGAAGGCAAAACCGATACGCCGCCAAGAATTTGCCAGATTATTGAAACAGATCGCCGCGCTGGTGGGGGTGCCTCCTGATAAGGTTAGCCCGCATAAATTGCGTCATAGTTTTGCCACCCACATGCTTAATCGCGGGGCTGATTTGCGTGTGTTGCAAACAATGCTCGGCCATGCGGATATTGCGACGACCCAGATTTATACTCAAACGCGCTCTGATAGGCTGTCTGGATTGGTGCGTGATATGCATCCTCTTGCCAGACAAGGCGATGGTGATGTAGACTAAGGCATCGCTAAAAATTTGTTTATTTTTTTGCAAGGTTTTTATTCCCATGCGTCATTTCCTAGATTTTGAAAAACCAATCGCGGCACTTGAAGGCAAAATTCAAGAGTTACGCCATCTCACTGATGAGACTGATATTAATATCGCTGAGGAAATTGGTAAGCTTCAAACGCGCATGGAACGTGAATTAACACAGACATATAAAGCGCTTGGCGCGTGGGAAAAAGTACAGGTTGCACGCCATCCTGAACGTCCAAAACTAAGCCAGATTATCGAAGAGCTAACAGATGAATTTGTGCCGCTTTCAGGCGATCGCAACTTTGCCGAAGATTATGCCATCATTGGTGGTTTGGCGAAATTCCGTGGCCGTGATGTTGTGATTATGGGCACTGATAAAGGGGCGACAACCGAAGAGCGTATTAAGCGTAATTTCGGCATGGCGCGTCCTGAGGGCTATCGCAAGGCTATTCGTTTGATGCAAATGGCGGATAAATTTGGTCTGCCTGTTTTATCATTTGTTGATACCGCTGGCGCCTATCCCGGCAGAGGCGCAGAAGAGCGCGGGCAAGCCGAAGCGATTGCGCGCTCTATCCAAACATGTTTGGGCCTAAGCGTGCCGATGGTCACAGCGATTGTCGGTGAAGGTGGCTCGGGCGGTGCGATCGCGCTTGCGACAGCCAACCGTGTCGTGATGTTTGAACATGCGGTTTATTCGGTGATTTCACCTGAAGGCTGTGCGTCGATTTTATGGCGTTCTGGCGAACATGCGCAAAAAGCCGCCGAAGCTTTGCGCCTAACTGCACAAGATATGCTTGCCCTTGGCGTGATTGACCATATTGTTGATGAGCCATTGGGCGGTGCGCATCGTGATATCAAAGGCGCGATTGCGGCGCTTGGTGATGGCATGATGAAACAGCTAGATGAGCTTTCATCACTGACACCGACATCTGTGAAAGCTGATAGACGCGCGAAATATATCGCCATCGGTGATAAGGGCCTATAGGGCCGCTATTATTTCAGGAAATCAGCGGATTGGTTGCACCAAGCGGTCAGGCTGGCGCGGGCTTTTGTGACTTGGGCAAAATCCAGATCTGCCATCGCCATATCGCCCTCTTGGCCCGCATCATCCAAAACACGGCCCCACGGGTCGATAATCAGCGCATGACCATAGGTCTGTCTGCCATCATCATGCGTGCCCTTTTGGGCGGCGGCGATGATAAAGGCACCTGTCTCAATCGCGCGGCTTCTTTGCAAGACATGCCAATGCGCGGCCCCTGTGGTGGCGGTAAAGGCGGCGGGGGTTAGGATTATCTCTGCCTGCTGGCTGGCATAATGATGATAGAGCTGGGCAAAGCGGACATCATAGCAAATAGAGAGACCTGTTTTATGGCCCTCAATGCTTGTCATCACAGCTTTTGTGCCGGGTTTGAAACTATTTGATTCACGATAGCGCTTGCCGTCATTTACATTCGCATCAAACATATGAATCTTGTCATAGCGCGCGGTAATGCTGCCATCTTTTGCGATGATATAATGGCGATTGGCTATCCGATTATCGGTTTCATCATCATCGCCGCGCATCATTAAAGAGCCAAGCGATAGGGTGACTTGCCGCTGTTTGGCGATATTTTGTGCCATAGCAAGAATGCCAGATGAGGCTTCTGTCTCTGCCTTGGCAAACAGGCTGGCTTTATTTGTGGCAAGGAAGTTTGCGCATTCAGGCAAGCAGATAAAGTCAGCGCCCCTATCACAAGCTTGCTCGATAAGGCGCAAAGCTATCTCGCTGGTCTCGCGGCGCGAATCTCGGGCGGTATATTGCAGGGCGGCTACTTTCAAAGATACTACTTTCGGGGCGACGGCTTTGGGGGGTACTCTTTTATGTCATTCAGGTTCTTTACGAAGCGCGTCCGACCAGCATATCTAATTTGCCAAGACGGTGCAATTGCGCCAATTCATCAGAGCCACCAATGGGTATATCATCAATAAAGATTTGCGGCACAGAGGTGCGACCCTCAGCACGCTTTGTCATCTTTTGGCGCAAATCGCGCGATAGGCTGACGTCAATTTCCTCATAGGTTAGATTCTCAGAATCCAATAGACGCTTGGCACGCACGCAAAAAGGGCAAAAGCCTGTCGTGTAAATCTCAATTTTTGCCATGATGACTTATCTCATATGAATATTTCTATAGAGGTTATATGGGGCGTGTTAGGCCAAGATGCAAGCGCCTCGTTTTCAGATAACTTTTGCAAAAGCTTAAATTACTTTTGCAAAGGCTAGGCAATCAACTTGCGCCGCGCCGTGTTTTTTTAATAATGCGGCCGCGCTTGTGCTTGTCTGGCCTGTGGTAAGCACATCATCAATCAATAAGATAGGCCGGCCCTTTATGTGCGCGGTGGCATGTGGCCGCAGGGCAAAAGCATCTCTTAACATTACGCGCCGCCTATCCTTGCTATGGCGGGCAAGCGGCCTTGTGGCTTTGCGGCGATAGAGGCTCATCACATCAAGCTGGGCCGATTTTTGCGTTTGCGCACAAAGATGGCGAGCAAGCTCAGCTGATTGGTTATAGCGCCGATAAAGCCGCCTTGTGAAATGCAAAGGAATAGGCATGATGAGCGTATCAGGGCGGATAAGTTCATGGAATTGCGCCTGCATCATCTGTGCCAATAGGCCGGCTAGCTCAAGGCGCGCGCCATGTTTGAAGGGCAGGATAAGCGATTTTGAAATCACATCATAGCGGCAAACCGCGCGGCTCCTATCAACAGGGCTTGGGGCTTTGAGGCACGCGCCGCAGGATAAATTATCTATAGGGGCATCTGGTAATTGTGATTTTGGCAATAGTGATCTTGGTAAGGGGGCGCCGCAATAAAGGCAGATGGGCGGAGTGATAAAACAAATATCGTTCCAGCAAGCGCCGCAAAGGCCTGATTTGGAAATTTCTTGACCACAGATTGGACAATGATGCGGCACTAGCCTATTTAGAAAGCGAGTGACAAATAGGTCTGTTATGGCTGTGATAGCGGGGCTATCTGCAGGGCTTTTTATCATCACAAAGCCCCTTTCATTATAAGGCCTGTTTTATGTCATAAGGCCGATAGGGCGGCATGCCATCAAAGCGTAGAGATGAAGAGATAAAGAAATGATGAAGGCACCAGATATTTTCGATAATGCGCAAATTATTCGCAACCGCAACCGCGCGGCACCTGCCTTCTCATCTGTTGATTTTCTCAAGAGATTGGCGGTTGAACGTCTGATTGACCGCCTTGATCTTATGCGTCGTGACTTTGGCGTGATTTTGGATGTCGGCGCACAAGGCGGCTATGTCGCAGAGGCGCTTGCGGCGCATGAGAAGGTCGGCCATGTGATAAGCGCAGACCCCGCCCCCGCCTTTGTGTCGCAAGCAGAACGCTTTGGGGATAGCCATTTGATGGGGGTGGAAACATTACCAGAGGATGGACCCATTTTGGATGGTATCGTCTCTTTGCTTTATCTGCATCAGGTCAATGATTTGCCGGGCCTTATGCGCCAGATGGCACAGAGGCTAGCGCCTGACGGGCTGTTTTTTGCGGTGCTTTTTGGCGGGCGTACTTTGCAAGAATTAAAGGCGTGCCTGAGTGCGGCCGAAGAAGAGATTCTTGGCGGTATCAGCCCGCATGTTGCGCCAATGGCAGATATCAGAGATGTCGGCGGCTTGCTTGGCCGGGCAGGGCTTGCCTTGCCGGTGGCGGATAGTGAGGTTTTGACCGTGACCTATTCCTCGGTGTTTAAATTAATGCAAGAATTGCGCCAGATGGGTGAGGGAAATAGCCTGATTGGCAGGCGTAATGCCTTTACGCGCCGCGATGTATTCCTGCGCACAGCAGAGCTTTATCAGAGCCGCTATGGGCGCGAAGATGGCACAATCCCTGCAAGCTTTGAGCTGATACATCTAACCGCTTGGTCACCAGATGCCAGCCAGCAAAAGCCGCTTCGCCCGGGATCTGCGAAAATGTCCTTAAAGGATGTGCTCTAGGAAAGATGTGCGCTAGAGTAAATCTTGTAGCGCGGCGATAAGCGGTTTATCAGCCGCTGGCATATCATAATCACGAAGGCGTGGTGCGCGTACCCATGCAAGCTCAGAGGCTTCAACCGGCTTTGGCGTGCCCCACCATCTGCGGCATACATATAATAGCATCACAAGATGGAAATCATCATATTCATGGCTGACAAATGACAAGGGGGCAAGGCAGGTTGATTTGGTATCAATCGCTAGCTCTTCTTCAAGCTCGCGGATAATGGCGGTCTCTGGTGTCTCGCCTGCTTCAATTTTGCCGCCCGGAAATTCCCACAGATCAGCCATTGATTTGCCCTTTGGCCGCTTGGCAAGCAATACGCGCCCATCAACATCAACAAGGGCGCATGCCACAACGTGAACAATCTTTTTATCCATTACGAGGCGCCTTATTCACTAGCTACGATAATCAGCGTTAATGGTGATATAGCCATGGGTGAGATCGCATGTCCAAATGCGTGCCTTGCCATTGGCAATGCCAACATCAACTTCGATATGAATCTCATCATTTTTCATATAATGGGCGATAGGTGCCTCATCATAATCATCACGGCGCTGGCCATTTGCGGTGATAGGCACGCCGCCAATGGCAATGGCAAGACGGTCTCTATCCGCCGGCTCACCAGCTTTACCAACAGCCATCACGATGCGGCCCCAATTGGCGTCCTCACCAGCAATGGCGGTCTTGACCAAAGGCGAATTGGCAACCGATAAGCCAATGCGGTGGGCAGAGGCATCATCGCGCGCGCCGGTAATATCAAGGGTGATAAATTTACTCGCCCCCTCGCCATCGCGCACAATCTGGGTGGCCAAATCAATCATCAACGCTTCGAGAGCCGCCTCAAATGCGCCAAGATCATCTGCGTCTGATAGCATGCCTGCCTTGCCAGTGGCGCATAGATAGACAGAATCGCTGGTCGAGGTATCGCTATCAACGGTGATGGCATTAAAGCTCTTTTTGGTCAGGCGTGAGAGCATGTCCGATAGCGTGTCTTTGGCAATGCCAGCGTCTGTTGCGATAAAGCCAAGCATGGTCGCCATATCGGGCGCTATCATGCCAGAGCCTTTGGCAATGCCAGAGATGTGATAGGTGACACCTTGGATGGTAACAGATTGGCTGGCGCCTTTTTCGAATGTGTCGGTGGTGCGAATGGCATTGGCCGCTTGTTGCCAGCTAGCATCGCCGATGGTGCTTTTTAAGGTCGCATAATGCGCCGTGATGCGCGCAGGGTCGAGCGGCTCACCAATCACGCCTGTTGAGGCTGTGGCGATCTCGTCTGCCGGGATATCCAAAAGGGCGGCAAGCGCATTTGTGCAGGCCGTAACCGTGTCTGTGCCAACCGCGCCTGTAAAGGCATTGGCATTGCCCGCATTGACCAAAATCGCGCGCACCTTGCCAGTATTTGCAACCGCGCGTGACGCTATGACAGGGGCAGAGGCTGTGGCGGATTTGGTAAAGACGCCAGCAAGGCTTGTGCCTTCATCGAACATCATCAAAAGCAAATCATCACGGCCCTGATATTTCATCCCCGTCTGCGTGGTGGCAAGCGACACCCCCTCAATAGAGGCAAGGGCCGGAAAATTATCAGGGGCAAGAGGTGAGCGTGTCATGCACCTATCCTATCTTTTACTATGAAAGCCGCGGTTACTTTTGACGCCAGACTATTGACGCCAGACTATTGACGTTGGGCTTCGGCGTCTGCGCGCACATCATCAAAGCTACGCTCGGTGATGGTTGCACCGCTGCGTAATGCTTCGATAAGACGTGAAAGCGCTTGCTGCGATAGGTTTGAAGCAATTTGCTGGCGCATTTGGTCAAGCGTTGGGGCCGGGGCAAGACGCTTATCTTCCAGCTTAATCACATGATAGCCAAATTGTGTTTGGACAGGCGCGCTTGTGAAAGTGCCAATCTCGAGCGCAAATGTGGCGGCTTCGAAATCAGGCACCATTTGACCACGGCCAAAATAGCCAAGATCGCCGCCATTCGGGCCTGATGGGCCTGTTGAAAATTCCTGTGCCAAGGCACCAAAATCGGCGCCGCCTTTCAGCTTTTCAATCAAATCAATCGCGGCGGCCTCTTCTTCAACAAGGATGTGCCTTGCAGAGACTTCTTCGCGGCTGTCACTATCAGCCACAAAGCGATCATAGGCGGCTTGGATTTCTGTCTCATTGACGGTCTTGCGAATTTCTGTGCCGAAATAAGCCTCGGCAAGGATGCGTTCTGTGGCGATGCGAATAGCATCTACAATCACGTCATTATTCTGCAAATCATCTGCCATCGCCGCTTTGGCCGCTAATTTTGTGTTGGTAATCTCAGACACCAAATTCGGGAAATAGGCAGATAGAGGCTGGCTGCGATATTCATCTGGCAATTCTTCGGCCAATTGGATGACTTCATCAAGATAGATGGTCTCGCCATTGACGCTGCCAACCGAAATTTTCTCTTGCGCAAAAGCAGGCATAGAGGCCGGCCCAAAAGCGGTGAAGGCAAGGCCCATCGAAAGGGCCATAAGCGCAAACGGCTTTGCGGTGAAAAGAGATGATGCTTTGGTGAAGAGTTTCATAGCGGCTGACCTATCGTCTGATTATCTGGTTGGCGGATTTCCCCTTATTGACCAAAATTATGGCCGTTTTAGGGTAAATTGTGAATATTTATTATTCAACATGCATAGCATGAAGGCTAGTTAATTGACAAAGCTTTCATCAATGCCTATCTGCAATAGACAAAGGTTATTTTGCGATCTGTTATTTTAGCTATTTGATGGCTATATGGGGCGCCTTTTGATCTTACCAATTTGATTTATTCTTTTATATTTGGGTATCACACATGCTTGGCTCTCTTGCGAAATCACTTTTTGGCTCGCCAAATGACCGTGAAGTTAAAAAACTAACAGCTTCGGTTGCGGCGATTAATGAACGCGAGCCGCATTATGAAGCGCTCTCTGATGAGGCTTTGCGCGAAGAGACAATGCGTCTCAAAGAGCTTGTCGCAAATGGCACATCTTTGGATGATGTGCTGGTTGATGCCTTTGCTTTGGTGCGTGAAGGGGCAAAACGTAGCCTTGGCCAGCGCCATTATGATGTCCAGCTGATGGGCGGTATCGTTCTGCATCAGGGCAAAATCTCTGAGATGAAGACAGGTGAGGGTAAGACACTTGTCGGGACTTTGGCGGTCTTTTTGAACGCGCTGACAGGCAAGGGCGTTCATGTCGTCACGGTGAATGATTATTTGGCAAGCCGTGATAGCCAATGGATGGGGCAGGTTTATGAATTTTTGGGCCTGAGCGTCGGCGTTATCAAAGGCGGCATCGATGATGAGACACGCCGCGCCGCCTATGCGTCTGATATCACCTATGGGACAAATAATGAATTCGGCTTTGATTATCTGCGCGATAATTTGAAATTCGAATTAGCCTCAATGGTTCAGCGCGGTCATCATTATGCGATTGTTGATGAGGTCGATTCTATTCTGATTGATGAGGCGCGTACACCGCTTGTTATCTCAGGGCCAACAGAGACAGCGGCCGAGCAATATATTGCGATGAATAAGCTTGTGCCGCATTTGGTCGAAGCTGATTATGAAAAAGATGAAAAGCAACGCTCTGTCACCCTCACAGAAGAAGGTGTGCAGCATATCGAAGAATTGGCCGTTGAAGCTGGTTTGATGTCAGAGGGCACCTCTTTATATGATGGCAATAATATCGGCCTGTTGCATCATGTGACGCAAGCCCTGCGCGCGCACAAGCTGTTCGATAAGGACACGCATTATATGGTGCGCGGCGATCAGGTTGTCATCATTGATGAATTTACCGGCCGCGCGATGGATGGCAGACGCTTTTCAGATGGCTTGCACCAATCGCTAGAAGCCAAAGAAGGCGTGCAAATTCAGGCTGAAAACCAAACTTTGGCCTCTGTTACCTATCAGAATTATTTCCGCCTTTATGAAAAGCTCGCTGGTATGACAGGGACAGCTTTGACAGAGGCTGGCGAATTTTCAGAGATTTATAAGCTTGAGGTCGTCGCTATCCCAACCAATAAGGATGTGGCGCGTCTTGATTATGATGATGAGGTTTACCGCACATCAGAAGAGCGCGATAATGCGGTTATCGAACTTATCGAAGATTGTCGTGAACGTGGTCAGCCTATTCTGGTGGGTACGGTGACGATTGAAAAATCAGAAAGCCTTGCCGGCGTTTTGAAGAAAAAGAAAATCCCGCATCAGGTGCTAAATGCGCGCTTCCACGAAGCTGAGGCAGAGATTATTGCCCAAGCAGGTGTGCCAGGGGCGGTGACGATTGCCACCAATATGGCAGGCCGTGGGACAGATATTCAGCTGGGCGGTAATTTGGATATGCGCTTGGCACAAGAGGGTGACAAGCTAACCGATAAAAAGCGCGCCGCTATCACCGCCGAAGTAGAAGAGATGAAACAGGCGGCGCTTGCCGCTGGTGGTCTTTATGTCATCGGCACAGAGCGTCATGAATCGCGCCGTATCGATAACCAGCTTCGCGGTCGTACAGGGCGCCAGGGTGACCCTGGTGCGTCGAAATTCTTCTTGTCTTTGCAAGATGATTTGATGCGCATTTTTGGCTCTGAAAAGCTGGATGGTATGTTGCAAAAGCTGGGCCTTGATGAAGGCGAGGCGATTACGCATGTGTGGATTAACAAGGCTGTGGAAAAGGCCCAATCCAAAGTTGAAGCGCATAATTTCGAGATTAGAAAACAGCTTTTGCGCTTTGATGATGTGATGAATGATCAGCGCCAAGTGATCTTTGCCCAACGTCGTGAGATTATGGAAGCCTCTGATGTCAATGAGACTGTGTCGGATATGCGCCATGATGTGATCGAATCAATCATCGATGATTCAATCCCGCAAGGCAGCTTTGTTGACCAGTGGGATGCGGATAAATTCCAAGCTGAATCTGCGCAATATTTGGGTCTGCGCCTTGAGGCAAAGGAATGGTTTGAAGAAGATGGTATCGCCGAGATTGAACTCTCTGAGCGTCTGACATCTCTGTCTGATAAGCATATGGCAGAAAAAGCGGTGCGCTTTGGCCCTGAGGTCATGCGGATGGCTGAAAAATCATTGCTATTGCAAGTGCTAGACCAGCAATGGAAAGAGCATCTGTTGGGGCTTGATCAATTGCGTCAAGGCATTGGTCTGCGCGCCTATGCGCAAAAAGATCCGCTGAATGAATATAAAAAAGAAGCCTTTGCGATGTTCGAAGGCATGCTTGAAAGAATGCGTCGTATGGTGACGTTGGCGCTATCGCATGTCGAGGTGCGCTCGCCAGAAGAACAGCAAGCCGCCCAAGCAGAAGCGCAAGTAAACGCAAAAGCCCAAGCCCAAGCAAACGCCCAGCAGGCGGCCGGTGCTAAGGTAGGCCGTAATGATCCTTGCCCATGCGGGTCTGGCAAGAAATACAAACATTGCCACGGTGCCCTATAGGAGGGGTGTCTTATCGCCTATGATTAAATATCAGCTGATTTGTCACCAAAACCATGAATTTGAGGGCTGGTTTTCTAGCTCTGCCTCTTTTGCTGACCAACAGGCATCGGGCTATGTTGACTGCCCCTTTTGTGGCAGTACAGATGTGCGGCGCGCCTTGATGGCACCGAATTTGAATAGCCCAAAGACGCGCAAACAGCCTGATTTACCAGCCCTGCCAGAGCCACAAGATCTGCCAAAAGAGATCGTCGCCAATGATACGCCCGCATCTGAGGGCGCAGTTCCGCCGCTTGCCAAATTGAGCGCGGCTGACCAGCAAGCGGTCGTCGGCGCGGCTATGACCGCTTTGCGTGATATGCATAAAAAGGTCAAAAAAGACTTCACAGATGTCGGCACACGCTTTGCCGATGAAGCGCGGGCCATGCATCATGGGGAAAAAGACCAAAAGCCTATCTATGGGACAACCACGCAAGATGAGCGTGAAGAGCTGGCTGATGAGGGCGTGATTTATCATCATCTGCCCGATTTGCCGCC
>OBNQ01000025.1_pt1 | contig 24082 bp, 24 predicted proteins | sample 1494201 | NCBI WGS metagenome assembly OBNQ01 (sample SAMEA3275557, study PRJEB22092) | marine metagenome | biome: ENVO 01000043; feature: ENVO 00000569; material: ENVO 00002150 | collected 2014-06-21T11:00:00+00 | depth 2 m
CCCCATCAGGTCAGGCGGCGCCAGTGGCACAATCTTCTGCCCCATCTTCTGCCCCTACCTCTGCCCCTGCCTCAACTAGCCAGCCAGCGCAGACACCGCCTTGGGAAGCCTCTTCATCAGCCGGTCATAGCGCAACAAACGCGGCGCATGCGACCAAGCCAGAAGACATGCAGGTCGCACCAGAATTAGCGCCAGAGCCAGAATTAGAACCAGAGATTACGGCACCGCAAATCACCTCTCTTGGCGATGTTGCCGCTTTATTTGAAGAGCATGGCGAGATGATCATCGCCGCCCATTTACGCAATTACGTCCGCCCTATTTCATTGACCCCCGGCCATATGGAAATCTTCATTGAGGATACCGCGCCGGCCGATCTTGCCGCCAAGATGGCCAAGCATTTATCAGGGTATCTTGAACAGCCTTTCTTAGTCTCGATTGGCACCGATAAATCAGGCAAGACATTGCTTGAAACAGAGCGCGAAGAAGAACAAGCACATTTTGATGAGATGGCCAAAGACCCTATCGTCAAAGCGGTGCTAGACACATTTGATGGCGCAAAAGTCACCAACGTCATCCCCTTTAGCGCCGAAGATGAGCCAGACAACCACTCATAATCACACGGATAAAAATAGGTTTTTAACATGCGCAATATGGCCTCTATGATGCAAAAACTCTCTGGCTTGCAAGGCAAGATGCAAGAGATGCAAGCTGAATTAGAAGAGATGACCTTCGAAGCCAACGCCGCAGGCGGGCAAGTGCGCGCCAGCGTCAATGGCAAAAAACAAGTGCTGATGATCTTCATCGACCCTGCCTTGATGGTGCCGTCTGAATCAGACCTTGTCGCAGATTTGGTCAAAGTCGCGATTGGCAATGCGATGGCTATGGCCGAACAAGAACAAGCCCGCCGCCTATCAGATCTCACAGGCGGCCTGCCACTCCCCGCAGGCATGAGCCTGCCCTTTTAATGTTTTAGGCATGAGCCTGCCATTTTGATTTTTTAGGCATCAGCCTGCCCTTTTAATGTTTTGGTGATATAGACAAACGCGATGGAAACCCCTCTTGATCATCTGATAAAGCGCTTATCGCGCCTGCCAGGGCTTGGCCCGCGTAGTGCGCGCAGGGCCGCTTTGCATCTGTTAAAGAACAAGCAAGCGATGATGTTACCGCTTGCCGAAGAAATGGCCGCCGTCGCCCACAGCGTCAAAGATTGTGTTGAATGCGGCAATCTAGACCTCACCGATAAATGCCATATCTGCCTTGATCATAAACGCGATGATAGCCGCCTTTGTGTTATCGAAGATGTCTCTGATTTATGGGCGATGGAACGTGCCGGCGTCTTTTCTGGCCGCTATCACGTCCTCGGCGGCACGCTAAGCGCGCTTGAAGGCAGAGGCCCCTCTGATTTAGGGATTGAGCGTCTATTAACCAGAACCGCCGCCCCTGAGATTAACGAAGTTATCTTGGCGACCTCTGCGACAGTTGATGGCCAGACAACGGCGCATTATATCGCTGAGCGTATGGCGCATCACAATGTCACCATCACGCGTCTTGCCCACGGCCTGCCAGCTGGTGGTGAGCTTAATTTCCTTGATGAAGGCACACTCGCCCAAGCCATGCGCGCCAGATCTAAATTGTAAGGTCTAAATTGTAAAAGCTGGACTTTAGCTTAACAGATCAGGCCCGCTAGCCGCATCTTCGATGACATCAAATTCACCGATACGCTCTCCGCGGCGGGTAATCTTGCCTGTTGAGGTACGGATATCATCCACATCTTTTTGCGCTTGGCCGAAATGCCGTCCTAGCTGGTCAACACGCTTATCAAGGCGCACCACATCTTCGATTAATTTGATAATCTCAGCTTGGATGACGGCGGTTTGTTCACGCATTCTGGCATCACGCAAAATCGCGCGCACCGTATTCAGCGTCGCCATCATCGTGGTCGGAGAGACAATCCAGACACGCGCCTTATAGCTATCTTCAACAATGCTCTGCATATTGGCATGAAGCTCTGCATAGACAGCCTCTGAAGGCAGGAACAGACAGGCTGATTCGGCTGTCTCACCGGCGATAATATATTTTTCCTGAATATCTCTTACATGGCCTTTGACCGCCACCCCGAGGGCTTTGCGTGCCACTTGTTTTTCAGCCTCACTCGCCGCGCTTTGCAATTGTTGCCACGCCTCGAGCGGGAATTTGGCATCGATCACAATATCACCGGGCGGGTTTGGCAGGCGCAAGACACAATCCGCACGCTTGCCATTACTCAGCTGGTGCTGAAACTCATAGGCATTTGGCGGCAAGACATCACGCACCAAATTCTCAAGCTGCACCTCACCAAAGGCCCCTCTTTCTGTCTTATTGGACAGGATATTCTGCAAGCTAGAGACCTGTGTTGTCAGGGTCGTGATTTGCTGGCTAGCCGCATCAATCACCGCCAGCCGCTCAGCCAATGATTTCAGATTCTCATGCGTGCTTTGCGTTTGCTTAGTCAGATTTTGCGACAAGCGCTCAGACATTGTGCCAAGCTGTTCTCCCAGCCTTTTGGACAATTCAGCTTCTTGGCGTTGCATTTGCTCTGCCATTTGCGCTTGGTTTGTCGCGGATTGATTGGCCAGCATTTCAAGCTGTGCCTTCAGCGAGGTCAACGCCTCATCATTTTGCGGCACCTCAACCTTTGGTGCAGGTGCGGCCCGTCGCCCAAGGAAGAACGCGCCAAATCCGGCGATCAGAACAAGCAGTAATATTAAAATGATATCAGTCATACCCCATCTTAATACGACCAATCATCTGATAACAGCCTTTTGATCATTTCTTGACGCACTAAAGGGGGACGGGCTACAACCAACCTCATAACTATCAATGATGCGATAAGAAGATCTAAAAGAGTGTAAAAGTAATGGCGTTATTACCAATTATTCACGTGCCAGATGATGTGTTACGCAAAACCGCGACCCCTGTGGGTGAGGTGACATCTGCGACGCGCCAGCTATTGGATGATATGGCAGAGACCATGTATGATGCGCCGGGCATTGGTCTTGCCGCCAATCAAATTGGCTCGCTAGAGCGTCTGATCGTGATGGATTGCGGCTCTGATGAAGCGCCAGAATTATGGCAGATGATTAACCCTGAGATTATTTGGGAATCAGAAGAGACCACAAAATTAGAAGAAGGCTGCCTGTCTATCCCCGGCCATAATGCCGAGGTCAAACGCCCTTCGATTGTGCGGGCGCGCTATCTTGATATTGATGGCCAAACCCAAGAGATGGAAGCAGATGGCCTTCTTGCCGCCTGTATCCAGCATGAAATTGACCATCTAAACGGTATCTTGTTTATTGACCATCTATCACGGTTAAAGAAAAATATGATTTGGAAGCGTGTGCTAAAGTCAGCACGCGGCTAATGATAAGGGCACATATCTTATGAGCGCAGATGTAACAGGGCTGAATATCGTCTTTATGGGCAGTCCTGATTTTGCCTGCCCCACTTTGCAAGCTCTGATTGATAGCCCGCATAATATCATCCATGTCATGACCCAGCCGCCACGTGCCGCAGGGCGCGGTATGGCCGAGCGGCAAACCGCCATAGCCGCATTGGCACAGGCGCATAATATCCCTGTCAGCTGGCCAACCAGCCTCAAATCAGACGAAGAAATAGCCAAGCTAGCCGCGCATGGTGCCGATCTTTTTGTGGTGGTTGCCTATGGTCTTATCTTACCAAAAGCCGTGCTTGATTTGCCGCCTTTGGGCGCGGTTAACGGCCATGCGTCTTTATTGCCGCGCTGGCGTGGTGCCGCCCCGATACAGCGCGCAATAGAGGCAGGAGATGCCAAAACAGGCACTTGTGCGATGATGATGGAAGAAGGGCTTGATACAGGGCCTGTTATCCATAAATCGCTCACAGATATCACAGATGATGATACCGCCCAGAGCCTGCATGATCGCCTTTCAATGATGACCGCCAAAACGCTGATAGAGGCCATTGAGCTATTGGCAACAAACACAAGCCACCCAATCAGCCAGCCAGATGAGGGTGTCACCTATGCCGCCAAAATCCAAAAGGCCGAAGCCGCCCTTGATTTAGCGCGTCCGGCAAGAGATCTCAAAAATCAAATCCATGCCCTCTCGCCTTTCCCCGGTGCCTTTATCATGGGCGATAATGGCCAAAGGCTGAAATGCCTTACCGCCGCCATTGATGGTACGGCGCACCACGCAGATACAGGCACCTATCTTGGTCAATCAGATGACGGCGCGCTGTTGCTTGCCTGCGGTGAGGGCCAAGTGCTTGCTATTACGCGCCTGCAACCTGCCGGCAAAAAGCCGATGAGCGCGGCCGATTTCTTGCGCGGCAAACAGCTTATCAGCGGCGCCAGCCTTACGGCACAAATATGATGAGGGCGCCTCTCGCATGAAACGGTTTTTTATCACGATTGAATATGACGGCACAGGGCTTGTTGGCTGGCAACGCCAAGATGAAGGCAATTCTGTGCAAGGCTATCTGGAACAAGCTGCCTTGGCGCTGACAGGCCAGCCATGCATCATCCAAGGCTCAGGTCGCACAGATGCCGGCGTCCATGCCTATGGACAGGTCGCGCATTTGGATGTGCCAGATAAATTTGATGCCAAAGCCATCATGCTAGGCCTGAACGCAAAACTGCCAAGCAAAAAGGTCAAAGTCCTCAACGCATGGGAAGTCTCAGACGAGATGCATGCGCGTTTTTCGGCCACAAGACGCTCTTATATTTACCGCATCCTCAACCGCAAAATCGGCACGGCCTTGCATCGTGAATTTATGTGGCATGTGCATTATCCGCTTGATATTGAGGCCATGAGAGAGGGCGCCGCTCATCTGATTGGTCTGCATGATTTCACCTCATTCAGAGCGTCCGCCTGTCAGGCAAAATCGCCTATCAGATCGCTTGATAAGATTGAGATTATACAGAATGGCGAGGTGATTGAAATTCACGCGGCCGCGATCTCTTTTCTTCATAATCAGATCCGCAATATTACCGGCACGCTTGTGCAAGTCGGGCGCGGTAAATGGCAGGCAGATGATGTCAAATGGGCCCTAGAGGCAAAAGACCGCGCCAAAGCAGGGCCAACCGCCCCGCCACATGGCCTGTACCTAAATGAAATAGAATTCTGATCTAGCGTCTAGCCAACAGGCGCGCCAATCCCTGTGAGGATATTGACGACCCCATCAAGCACAATGCGTGCCAAGATAAAGCCCACAGCCAAGCCGCCAGAGATGCCAATAACATCACGCGCAAGACGCCAAAAACGGTAAATCATCCAAATCACAAGCGGTATCACCGCAATATGCAAATTCAAGGCAGGGGCGATCAGAACGCCCACAGCCACCGCGCCAAATAGCAAAGCCTGCAATGCCATCAGCCATTGATAGGGGATGATGAAGGCCAAGAATTTATCTTGCTTGCCAATCCGCCCAATCAAGAAATGCACCAGCAAAATATACGCCAGCGATGATATCAGCGAGACCAGTGACAGACGCAAAAACACGCCTGCCCCAAAGATTGATGACGCAAAGCTGGTGGCTAGCACATGCAAAATCCACGATCCCCACACCGACTGCCAAAAGCTGTTTGTGTCAATGTCAAACAACTCTTCTGCCCTACCACGCCCAAGTGCCAGACGCCACGCGCCTTGAAGAGCCGTTAGAATGCTTGCAGGGGATAAGTTCATAATAGCCGTTAATCCTGTTTCAAAAAGGCGCTATAGATGGCCGTTAGCTCATTAATATCAGCCAATGCGACATGCTCATTCACCTTATGCATGGTCTGGCCAACAAGGCCAAATTCTGCGACCGGGCAAAGATGACATAAAAAGCGTGCATCAGAAGTGCCGCCAGAGCAAGACAAGGTTGCGTGCCTGCCTGTCACAGCCGCAATCGCTGATTGCAACCTGTCGGTAAATTCACCCGGCTCTGTGACAAACGGATGCGCGTTACACAGCCATTCAATCTCGAATTCCACCCCAAAGCCCTTCGCCTGCCTTGCAAAATGCTCAGACAACCAGCCAGATAGCGTCTCTTGGCTATGTTCGGTATTAAAGCGGATATTAAACTGGCCAAAGGCACGGTTTGCGATCACATTACCCGCCGCATCAGGGATAGATAAATCAACAATCTCAGCTGTTGAGGGATCAAAATAATCATTGCCACCATCAAGCTTGGCCGAATTAACAGGCGCTAGCATCGCAAGCAAAGCTGGCACAGGGTTATTCGCCAAATGCGGATAGGCGACATGACCTTGCGTGCCAGTAACGCTCAGCTTACCTGTCAGAGAGCCGCGCCTGCCATTTTTAATGACCTCGCCCATTTGGGTTGGGTTTGTTGGCTCACCGACCAGACAGAAATCAGGCCTAATGCCCTCAGCCTTCAGCCATTCGACCATCTTGACCGTGCCATTAACCGCCGCGCCTTCTTCATCACCTGTGATAATCAGGCTAATAGTACCTGTCTTAACATGCGCCTCATCAAGCGCTTTAACTGCCGCCACAAACGCGCCGATACCGCCCTTCATATCAGCCGCACCGCGCCCATAAAGACGCCCATCATCGATAGCCCCTTCAAACGGGCCATGCGTCCAAGCCGCCTCATCACCCACAGGCACAACATCTGTATGACCGGCAAAGGCAAGATGCGGTTGGGCCTCATCACCTTGTCTTATCGCAAACAGATTATCGATACGCGCGCCGCCTGTCCCAAAGGGCAAGCGCGTTATCACAAAGCCGAGCTCTTCAAGCGCGCCTTGCAATAAATCAAGCGCACCCCCCTCAAGCGGTGTCACAGACTCACAAGCGATAAGCCGCCGCGTTAAATCTACTGCATAAGAGGGGGTATCAGAGGTCATAAGCTTGCCTGTTTGACTAATCGCGCAACAGATCATTCACAGATGTCTTAGAGCGTGTACGCTCATCGACCTGCTTGATGATCACAGCACATGAAAGTGACGGGCCCTCAGAGCCATCTGCCAACGGCTTGCCCGGCATTGTTCCCGGCACCACAACAGAATAGGCAGGCACGCGGCCCATATGAACTTCGCCTGTCACGCGGTTAACGATCTTTGTTGATGCGCCGATAAACACGCCCATAGATAGCACAGCGCCTTCTTCGACCACCACGCCCTCAACCACTTCAGAGCGCGCGCCGATAAAGCAATTATCTTCAATGACCACAGGGCCAGCCTGCAAAGGCTCTAGCACGCCGCCAATACCTGCGCCGCCTGATAGGTGCACATTCTTGCCGATCTGTGCGCATGAGCCAACCGTTGCCCATGTATCAACCATCGTGCCCTCGCCGACATAGGCGCCCAAATTCACAAAGCTTGGCATCAGCACAACTGATGGGGCGATAAAGGCTGAATGGCGCACGATTGAGCCTGGCACCGCGCGGAAAGCGGCCTCTCTGAAACGTGCTTCATCCCAGCCAGAGAATTTCGACGGCACCTTATCCCACCAGACAGATGCGCCCGCATCAGGGTGACCAGCACCGCCATCCATGACTTGCATATCATTCAAGCGGAATGACAAAAGCACCGCTTTTTTCAGCCACTGATTGACCTGCCATTGATGATTGCCCATTGGCTGTGCGACGCGCGCTTGCCCATTATCAAGCATTGCCAAAGCCGCGTTAACGCCGTCACGAATCTCGCCATCTGTATCAAAGCCAATATTGTCTCTGTCATCAAAGGCCGCATCAATCAGTGTTTCTAGTGCTTTATGTTCCATCTTTTATCTCGCTTATTGCTTTAGTTTGTCTCGCCCAAGATATCTCTTAAGCATGATTTTATGTCTGGTGATTGATAATGTACATAATCTTGGTCACTGCCATCTCTGGCCCATTCATGGTCATGTTCAATCCAGATAGTTCCCATACCAAGCGCGGCAGGCGCTTTTAAATTCACAGCCATATCTTCTATCATCACAGATTTAGCGGGGTTAATCCCTGATTGCGATAAAAAGATTTCATACGGGCGCATTGCGGGCTTTGGTTCATGATTGGCACCAACAATATCAAAGATAAAGTCAAAATGCCCCCGCACCCCAAACGCGCCCAAAATATTCTCAGCATGCGCGATGGTGCCATTGGTAAAGATATGTTTGCGCCCCGGCAATTTCGCCAGCAAGCCATCTAGCTCTGTATCATGGTCAATATCGCTGACATCAATATCATGCACAAAGCTAAGGAACGGCTTTGAGTCCATCCCAAATTCTTTCATCAACCCATGCATGGTTGTGCCATATTGGCGAAACAGCCTTGTCTTTAAGGCCGCCGCCTCTGCCTCTTCAAGGGTAAATTCTTGCATTAAGAATTCGGTCATCTTTTGCGCGACACGGGCAAATAGGTTCGATTTGGCAGGATAAATCGTATTATCAAGGTCAAAGACCCACTCTTCAATGCCCTTATCAAGCAATTGTGATAAAGGGGCTGATGCGTGTTGTGATGACATAATAAATCCTGACCGCTAAAAACGAAAACACATGTTACATAGATGATTTAGTCTTTAGCAATCATGGTGCCAATCCCATGCTCTGTAAATAATTCAACCAAGACCGCATGCGGGGCCCGCCCATCAAGGATAACGGCCGCTTCTGCGCCATCTGATACCGCTTGCATACATGTCTCAAGCTTGGGAATCATCCCGCCTGTGACGGTGCCATCATCAATCAAAGCTTGCGCGCCCTCAAGGTTCACACGGCTGATAAGATGACCGTCCTTATCCTTAATCCCTGCCACGTCAGAGAGCATCAAAAGGCGGCTTGCCCCGATAGCCCCTGCCACAGCCCCTGCGGCCGTATCAGCGTTGATATTATAGGTCATGCCATCATCGCCCATCGCAGTTGGCGCAACCACAGGCATCATATCATGCGCAAGCAAGGCAGATATCACCGAGATATCAACCGCCGATGGGGTGCCAACATAGCCAAGCGCGCCATCATGCGCTTTGACCGCTTGGATAAGATTGCCATCCTTGCCCGAAATACCCACAGCCTTGCCACCTGCTTTGGCAATCGCTGAGACAAGTGATTTATTAATCCCGCCTGCCAGCACCATCTCAACCACCGAGATACTCGCCTCATCTGTGACACGAAGGCCATCAACAAAGCTTGATTCAATCTCAAGGCGTGAGAGCATTGCGCCGATTTGTGGGCCGCCGCCATGAACCACCAGCGGGTTTGTGCCAACCTGACGCAACAGCACCATATCGGCGGCAAAACTATCGACAAAGGCTTGTTCGCCCATCGCATGGCCGCCAAATTTCACGACAATCGCCTTGCCAGCATAACGGCGCATATAGGGCAGGGCCTCAACAAGAAGACCTGCTTTTTCAAGCCATTTTTCTGAATTATCTTGGGTCATCTGACGCCTATCCCCGCTTATCTCATCGCCTCATGCATCACTCAAAAGGCCCTTATTTTTTGCGCTCAATGCGCGGCGCTGCCAGCCGTGATAGATGGGCGCGTAACTCTGCCACACCTCTGCCATCATGGCTTGAGGTTAAGAACACATGCGGAAATGCCGCCACATGCTTTTTTGTTTCCGCCTGCGCTTGTGCATAGACCTTCGCCACATCAGGGGCCTTTAGCTTATCAACCTTGGTCAGAACCAGCGCCCAAGATACAGCTGAATCATCCAGCATATCCATAATCAGCTTATCAGCCTTGCCAATCCCACGGCGCGAATCAACCAGCACCATGACACGTTGCAAGGTCTGTCTGCCAACCAAAAACTTGCGCGTTAATTTTGACCAAGCTTCGATATCTGTCTTCGGCGCTGAGGCATAGCCATAGCCCGGCAAATCAACCAAATCCAACCTGTCAGCCAGATTGAAAAAGATAAGCTGTCTTGTCCGGCCAGGTGTTTGCGAGGTGCGTGCCAATGTCTTACGCCCGGTAAGCGCATTGACCAGCGATGATTTGCCAACATTAGAGCGGCCCGCAAAAGCCACCTCATCACGCGCCATTGGCGCCAGATTCTGCATCGAATTAGAGGCAGCCAAAAAGGTACATTCACCGGCAAATAGCAAACGTCCTGCCTCTATATCCGCCTCTGTTAGCGCATCAATATCAGGCATCTCACCCCTATTGATATCATCACCATCACTCACAATATTTACACCCTTTATAAAAGTCAGCTTACCTGTTTGCTTATGCCTTCATTGATTTCTCAATTTGGCGCGTAATCCACCATTGCTGAAGGATCGACAATGTGTTGTTCCATGTCCAATAAATCACAAGACCAGCAGGGAAGCCTGCGAGCAAGAATGTGAAGAAGATTGGCATCCATTGGAAGATCTTCGCCTGAATTGGATCAGGTGGCGGCGGGTTTAGGCGCTGTTGGATGAACATAGACACACCCATCAAAATTGGCCAGACGCCGATATTCAAGAAGTCTGGCACGAAATTTGTTGAATAAGGCAACAGGCCAAACAAGTTGAACAATGAGGTCGGGTCAATCTCTGAGAGATCGTGAATCCAGCCAATAAACGGGGCTTGGCGCATCTCAATCGACACATAAAGCACCTTATAAAGCGCAAAGAAGACCGGAATCTGAAGCAAGATTGGCAAACAACCAGCGGCCGGGTTTACCTTTTCTGTCTTATAAAGCGACATCATCTCTTGATTAAGCTTTGTGCGGTCATCCTTATATTGCTCACGCATTTTGGTCAGCTTTGGCGATAGCGCACGCATCTTGGCCATTGAGCGATATGATTTATTCGCCAACGGATACAAGACCAAGCGAATCACAACCGTAAAGGCCAAAATCGCAAACCCAAAATTACCAAGCAAGCTATTCAGCCAGTTAATCGCATAGAAGAACGGCTTGGTCATGAAATAGAACCAGCCAAAATCAATCGCCAAATCAAAATTAGCGATATTCAACTCTTCACTATAGGCATCGATCATCGTCAGGACTTTGGCGCCCGCAAAAAAGCGTGTCTGATAAGAGATTGTCTCACCAGCTGATAGCACCATCGCCGTGCCAAGATAATCGGCCTGATAGCGATCTTCATTCCCCGCCAAAGCGCGCAAAGCAAAATTCGACTTTTGCGCCTGATCAGGCACCAAGGCTGTTAGCCAATATTTATCCGTAAAGCCGATCCAGCCGCCATTTTCCTCTGACTTATAGTCAATCGGCCCATCGCGCAAATCATCATAGCCTTCTTCTTTCAAGGTTGTATCAACAACCCCAATCGGCCCTTCATGCAAGATATAGATGCCCGTTGTCTCAGGCGTGCCAAAACGACGAATAAGGCCATAAGGCAAAAGGCGCAAAGTCTCATCACGCGCGCTTGTCACCGCATCATTGATTGTGATCATATATTGCTCATCAATCGACAGGGTGCGGCTAAAGATAAGGCCCTCGCCATTATCATAGGTAAGCGTCACATCGCTCTGCGGGCTAAGCTCATCACCAGAGGCGGCCCAAATCGTCTTATCATTCGGCAGCGCGATATCAGCGCCATCACCAATCCAGCCAAATTCAGCAAAATAAGGCTGGCTATCAGAAATCTTGCGAAGCAAGGTGATATCATCCGCGCCTTCTTCCAGCGTCTCTTGATAGGCGGTTAGCACCACATCATCAATACGCGCGCCTTGGGTCGTAAGAGAGCCTCTTACCAGCGGTGTGTTAATCGCGATACGTTTGGCCGTATCAGCAGGGCGTGCTTGCTCTGTGCCAAGCGCAACGCCCGCAGAGAGGCTCGCACCTGCGCCTGTGCCTGTACTTGTGCCCGCTTGGCCGCCATCAACGCCATTACTAGGCGACGGCAAATCATTACCGGCTAACTCATTACCAGCTAGGTCATTCGCCACTTGCTGGGTATTATACGCATCACGCTGTGCTTCTAATTCTGGTTCAACAAAATAAAGCTGCCAGCCGACAAGAACCAGCATCGACAGTGAAGCTGCTGCGATCATATTTCGTGTATCAGGTGTCATATTAATCTATGGCCCGTTCATCTGTGGTGCGCTTAATCAAGCAAGCCGATTGCCGGCCGCCAATTGCGCTTTTCATTATAATTTAGCTATCATCTTTTGATTTATGCGGCTTTGGCACAGGGTCAAAACCGCTTCCACCCCAAGGATGACAACGTATGATACGTTTAAACGTTAATGCGCCGCCGCGCAATGCCCCATGTCCCTGAAAAGCCTCAATTGCATAGGCAGAACAGCTTGGGGCAAAACGGCAATTTGACCCTAATAAGGGCGAGATAAGATATTGATAGGCTTTGATCAAAATCAAAAAGGGCAGGATAGAGAGTTTTCGGCGCATGAAATAGACCTAATCTTGCCTCTCACTATATTGTCTGTCAATTTTTCTATGGACGGCTTCGATCGCCTCATGAAAGGCTGTCTCTAGCATATCAAAAGGCGCATCTGGCATATCGAAGCGCGCGATCATCCCATAATGATAGCCGTCGCGCGCCTTGGGGGCGAGGTGATGACGCACCAAGGCGCGCATACGCCGCCTTGCCCGATTGCGCCTAACCGCATTGCCAATCTTCTTAGAGGCCGTCAGCCCATAGCGCGGCACATCACCGTCAACAAGCTTGCGCGCCTGCAAAATAAAGGGTTTTGTCACATTCTTGACCCCCTTATCGCGCAAGGCCAGAAATTCATGACGTTTTTTCATGCTTTCCATTATCGCCAACTATTTTGGTTAATGTCTGCTAAAATAAGCCTCATTCATCATATCATGAGGCCAAAAAAAAGGGCACCTATCTTAAATCTTAAGATAATGCCCTATTTTTGTATCTTTTTCAAAAGAGCATCTGCCGCCTGGCAGAGACCCTTTTGACATAGCCATTAAATGACTATGCTGAAAGCTTTGCTCTGCCTTTTGCACGGCGTGCGCGGATAACGCGGCGGCCGCCGACTGTGGCCATACGTGAACGGAAACCGTGACGACGTTTGCGAACAAGAACACTTGGCTGATAGGTGCGTTTCATTTTAACGCTCCTTTCGAAATTAGTTGATGCGTTGAAATAGTGAAGGGTTGTTTATCCCTCGATTGCCAAACTGTCAATGAATATTGATGCGAATGACGCTTTTTACCAGCCTTTTTCGTGCTTTTGTCCCTAATCATCGCAAATTCCCCCCTAAAGCCCTCTCTTTCAACGCAGATTTGTTAACGATTCATTAACTAATTAGTATTATCTAATTGAACAAGGCGCCTATTCACAGGCATCATAAACAGAATATTTGGTGAGAGATTTAGTGAGATGACACAGATCACAGGGAAAAAGCTAACGCGTCAGATTGTCAGTTTCGTGGCGCTTTGCCTGATAGCTGCCGAAATCTTGATTTTTGTGCCCTCTGCCGCGCATTTCCAATATCGCTGGTTTGAGACACAATGGCAGCATTTTTTGGTGCAATTTGATAAGAATAGCGAATCAGATCTCGCCAGCCTTCAATCACGCTATTTGGACAAAGCCGACAGGTCAGCCATCGGGTTTCACGCGCCTGATTTCATCTGTTGGCTTGATGAGAGCGGCGCCCAATACATTATCGGCCACAAGCAAGATGAGACGACGAATTTTAATCTTGGCACGCATCCGATGCGCCATATCGGCCTTGCTTTGCAAATCATCTCAGGCTTTGGGCCTGATGAGGTCATGGTCTATGATAATCGGCGCAGTGAAGATTTCAGAGCCATTTGGTCAACCGAGCTGATTCGCGCACAATTGCAAGATTATGCCCTCCGCATTGCCGCGCTGACCTTTTTGATCGCGCTTGTCATCATCGCCCCGCTTTATTGGTTTTTATCGCGCCAATTTGTCCGCCCTTTGCGCCATATCACATCTCACATGCGCCAATTTGCCGATGACCCCTCCGCCTTGCTAGAGCCGATTGAACAGACCAGCGCCGCCGAAGAAATTGCCGAGATTGGCACCGCCCTATCAGATTTAACAGACCAAGTCAGGCGCGCGCTTCGTCACAAAGAGCGTCTGGCTGATATTGGTGAGGCGACGGCCAAGATTAACCATGACCTCCGCAACATCCTTGTCAGCGCGACACTTGTCACAGACACGCTTAGCGCCTCTGAGGATCCCAAGATAAAGCGCATTGCCCCGCATATTGAGCGCGCTATTTCCGATGCGGCTTCGATGACGCAAAATATGATGGATTATCTAACAGAGGCCAAAACAGAGCCTGTCCTTGCCTTTGACCTTGCAGAGATGGCGCAAAACCTCTCTCATGACACCAAGCTTGAGATCGCCCTATCAGGTGCGGGCAGCTTATCTGGCATGCCGAATATGATGTATCGGTTATTGTTGAACCTAGCGCGCAATGCCAGAGCGGCAGGCGCGACCAGCCTGTCAATCGATGTCTGGCGCGCCGGTCATCTGGCGGTCATTGATATCTCAGATGATGGGCCCGGCATTGATAAGATGCTTAAACCGCATTTATTCTCAGCCTTTTATTCAGGCCATAAAAGCAATACAGGTCTAGGGCTAGCGATTGCCAAGGATTTATCACTGGCAATGGGCGGCGAGCTACGCTTGTCACGAAGCTCGCGCCACGGGTCTGAATTTCGTTTATCTGTGCCAAAAAGCTGGCTAGAGGCTTAAGCCTTTTGCGTGGCGATCGGCTGTGATGGTTGCAGATCAAGATCCCATGGGAAGTAAATCCACGTATCTTGCGAGACTTCTGTAACGAAGGTGTCAACCAATGGACGGCCCGCTGGCTTGGCATAGACGGTTGCGAAATGCGCATTTGGCATCATCCGGCGCAATTCGCGCGCGGTATCACCTGTATCGACCAAATCATCAATGATAAGCCAGCCTGTGCCATCAGCGGCCATTGTTGCCGGCTTCATCACTTCGACCTTGCCCTTATCCTTGTCACGATAGCTGGCAAGGCACGCTGTTTCGATAACACGCACCTCAAGCTCACGCGCCACAATCGCCGCCGGCACAAGCCCGCCTCTTGTGACCGCCACAATTCCTTCGAACGGGCCAAGCTCAGATAGGCGCCACGCCAAAGCTTTAGATGTTCTATGAAGCTCTTCCCAGCCAACAGGGAATGATTTTCCGTAACCGCTCATAATAGCACTTGTCCTTATATGGTCTATGAATACCCGAATATTATTCACACTATAACAGCCTATATAGCTGACGCAGATATTTTTGTCGATGGGGGCGAGAAGGGGATGAAAAAGAGGCTAGACAATCGAATGACAATCATCTAATGTCCGCCCCAGATTGACGGCAAATGCCTCATCAATGCGCGCTCGTAGCTCAGCTGGATAGAGCACTAGACTACGAATCTAGGGGTCGGGAGTTCGAATCTTCCCGAGCGCGCCACTTTCCTTCTTAAAAAGCAATATCAAAGATACCAGCGATAGCCGCATGCTATCGCCAGCTCTATGAGATTATGCGGCCGCACTTGCCCTGTGCCGCATGTGATGCGCGATGACCAAGATGATGGACAGGACAAAGGCAATCAGAGAAATGGCCATATAGCTTAGCAAGATACAAACAGCCAAAATAACGCGTATCACCGTTTCACCTGCCCCCAGCTTTTTGGCATCAAAACGCGCTAAGACGGTTGAAATCAGGTAAAGCGCCGCCACTAATTTTACCACAATAATGCCAAGCCCATAGACATCCAAATTGCCATCATAGCCAGACAGATAGAGGCTTTCACTCCCCCCTTGCGCGGGGTTCAGAACGGCGGCATCAATCAGCAATAATTCTGGATACATCGCAAAGATGAACGGTATCACAAAGATCACAATCCCCGATTTCACCGCCGAGAAAGCGGTTGGCATTGGGTCTGCCTTTGTGATGGTTGTGGCCGCAAAGGCTGCGAGCGCAACAGGCGGGGTAATCGCCGATGCCACCGCAAAATAGAAGATGAACATATGCGCTGTGAATGTGGCAATCCCGAGCCCTGCCAAAACCGGACCTAGCAATAAGGCAACGTTAATATAAGCAGGGACGGCCGGCATGCCCATGCCAAGCAACACAGCCATAAACATCGTTAGCAATAAGGCAACCAATTGCAATGGCACAGAGCCTTCTTGCCCAAGGCCAAGGCTGGCCATCCAGCCTAGCACATCCAATGAGATAAAGGTTGGCAGACCTGTGAATTTCAAACAGAAATCGATGATTGAGACTGTTAAGAACATCAAATAAAGCGTCGAGATCAATGTGCCGGCGCCTGACAGCCCATCGATTAATTTTACCGGCTTGGCACGCACCTCTGGGTCAAGGAATAACAAGCCCATCAATAAGATAACCGCAAACCAGCCCGCACTGCCCGCATCGCCAGCCGCGTTTTGTAATAGCTGTAAGCCCCATGGCAGGCTTGTGACACGGCACCCTGTTTCAGTGAAAATGCGCTCCGCGCCGAGGAAGCCATCGATAAGCCCGCAACCAACGCTTTCTTTACTGGTCAGCAAAATAAACAGAATCAGCAAAATAGGGCCGAAAATCATAAATAGATTCATGATATCTTGGCGGTCAAGACGCATATCATCTGTTATCTTGCCAATCGCCGTTAGCCCTTGTTTACGGGCTTGGAAAGAGACGGATAAGAACAAGCAAAAGAAATAGGCAACCGCCGGAATAATCGCCGCAATAATCACCTTTGAATAAGGCACGGTCGTAAGCGCTGCGACGACAAAGGCGGCCACACCCATCACAGGCGGCATAATCGAGCCACCGGACGAGGCCGCTGCCTCTACACCGCCGGCAAAGGTTCGGCTAAAGCCACGCTTAATCATCATCGGGATTGTCAGCACACCTGTCGATAGGACATTGACGATTGGCCCGCCAGAGATGGTGCCAAACATCGCAGATGACACAATCGCCGCATGGGCAGGGCCGCCGCGCAAATTGCGTGTCCAGCGGAATGATAATTTCATCAAAGACCGCCCACCTGCTGAGGTGCCAAATAAAGAGCCAAGCACAAGATAGGGGAAAATAGTGTTAAGCACGATATCCATAAAGCGCCCAAGCATACCAGATGAATTATTCACCAAAATATCATGAACACGCGGACGCCCATCTGATAATAAACGCGGCTCCCCTGCGAGCTTTGTCATCAAATATTTGTTAATGTCATCAGGCCCATGGAAATACCACACAAGCACTGTCAAGATTGTATAGGCCGCAATCACGATTGCCACCATCACAAGGGCAAGGCTCCAGACCTTAATATTATAGCCCAAAAATACCACAATCGCGAGGCCGACAATCAACACAAGCCAGCCGCCTGTTGTCGAAATACAGCTTGGGTCATCCACCGTTGTCGGGGGGTCTAGACCAATTGAGGCAGCAAATTCAATCTCAGTTGCGAGGCTCTCTGCGATAAGCCGTGCCCTGTCGCCATTGAGCGTATCAATCAAGCAAATCGCTTCAATTTCAATCAAATAAGTCAGCGAAATCATCGCCGCCATCACCACCAATGCCACATCCATAAACAGCCCGAAATAACGGCGTGGCTTTGATTTATCCACCCATGATTTCCACATAGAATGCTTTAAGGCGACGATCAGCATCATGAGCGCGAAAAAGAAGGGATAGAACCATTCAAACGGGAATTTGCGGAACGTAAAATCTGACATCCCCGTTACCGAAGCTGCCCAATTATCATAGCCCGGAATGCCCGGGGTTGAATTGATAAGCCCGATAATGACCATCGCAACGGTCAAAACATATAACAGCTTTGCCCCGATAGTGACCTTATCTACGCCTTGATCTTGATCTTGAGGTGTAGGTGCTTGCGTTTGCTGAGATGTTTTAGACATTAAATAAAACTCAATAAAAGAAAAAAAGCAGAGCCACAATAAAGGGCTCTGCTCGTAAGATTAAGATTATTTTGCGCATTCAGGGATTGTGTAACCTGCCTCTTCCCAAGCGGCGACCGCGCCAGGGTGATATTTCAGCGGGTTTGGCCCACACATATCTGTGATGGCAATATCTGTCTCGCCATGCCACGCATTTGCCATGAACGGCGCCTTGGCACGATACACATCATCCAAGCCATCAATAAAGGCTTTGGTCAATGCTTTGGCTGTATCAAAAGACATGCTTTTATTCACAATCTCACCGCCAACTGTGCCAGGGCCTCTGAATGTATCATCTTCAGAGACGACTGTGACGCCATCGCCATAACCCATCTCAGAAATTTTCAAAGTTGTTGGCACTGTGCCAGGCAATTTGCCAATCTTTTGGAAAGCTTCGCCTTCATAGACATCTTTTGGCAGTGACCAAATTGTGACATCACCAGATGCCAACGCCGCTGTGACGCGCCCATCAGGGAATGATTGCGGCAACACAAACGCATCTGCTGACCCATCTTGAATCGTCTTAACAGCCTGTCCCCAATTGACCTGAACACCTGTATAGCCTTTGCCTTCTTCCATGCCTGTATTCAGCTTAATCAGCAAGCGCGCATTTGTTAGCGCCGCACCGCGTGGTGGGCCATTAAAGATACGCTTACCATCTAGGCCATCCCAGCCGCTAATATTGGCGCTATCATAGGCATAAAGACCCTGTACCGAAATACGGTAGCTATAAAGCACAGCTAGGTTTGAGGTAAGCTCAGCGCCAGCCTCTTTGCCCAATTTTGCATATGGCCCCACAGCCTTTGACATCAAAAATGGCAGAATGAACGGTGCCGCGGCAATATCTGTTTTGCCTTCAGCCACATTCTGCACAGAATTGGTCAATGTTTGACCGGGTGTGACCTGAATATTCGCAACATCATATTTTGATGCCGCCTCTGATAGCGCAATCACAGATACACCTGGCGTAGATCCTGGATCCGCTGTCTCTGCTGTCAGGTTAATCGTTGCATGCGCATTGGCCGAAAGGCCAACAAGCGCACCTATCGCAGCTATTTTTATCATACGTTTCATTTTGTTCTCCTCCCAGCCTTTGGAACTTTTTATAGGCGTGTCCCATTTGGCTAATAATAATCACAATCGCCGCCTGACCCTCACAATCATCCTTGTAATCGATCGTGTAATCGATCGCGAGATAGATCGCCGGTTAGATCGCGGCATATTGCGCCGTTCTAATATCTTGGGCTTTATCGATATTCTTGACAAGTAATAAATATATCGATTTTTTTTGTATTGTGAGACAACAACAGGCATAGTTGTAAACCTGCCTTATCTGGCCATCATACATAAAGCTGGGGCGTGCGCTTCGCGCATCGCTATCTGGCTTAACTCTGCAAACTAAATGAGGGGATTTCAGTATGTTAAAACTTTATCATGGCGCCAATTCTGTTTGTTCAATTAAGGTTCGCCTTGTCCTAGAAGAAAAAGCTATGGCATGGGAAAGCCATCATATTGACTTGCCGAGCGGGCAACAATTTGACCCTGATTTTCTGGCTCTTAATCCGCGTGCATTTGTGCCTGTGCTTATCCATGGTGATCTTATCTTGCGGGAATCAAGCGTCATCGCTGAATATATTGATGCGCTAGACCCGGCGACAGCCCTGATGCCAGCTGATCTTGGCAAGCAGGCCCTGACGCGGATTTGGGGCACACAATGCCTTGAATATCATGACAGCGTGAACACCCTTACCTTTGGCAGCTATCAGCGTCAGATGCTGTTGGCCAAATCGCCCGAAGAGCGCGAAGCGCGTTTTGCTGCTATGCCTGATCAAATGCGGGCAAAGAAGGTGCAAGACCTTGTCGAAAACGGGGCCGCCTCGCCTCATATGACGGTCGCGATCGAGCGGATGGCGCGCCTATGCGCCGAAATAGACGCCAACCTTGACGGCCAAGATTGGCTTATGGGCGACAGCTATTCTCTCGCCGAAGCGCTTGTCACCGCCTATATTTTCAGAACCGAATGTGTCGGGCTTGCGGGCCTGTGGGAGTCCCGATATCCGCGCATGAGTGACTGGTATCAGCGGGTCAAAGCGCGCGCTTCTTTTGAAGCCGCCATCGCGCCTTGGCTGGATAAGCCGGCAATGGACAAAATGCTTAATGCGGGCAAAGAAACCTTTTTAAACGATAAAAATTTCGCCAGCTATTTATAAATCCTGAAACCCAGCTATTTATAGACCATAAAATAACGCCTTAAAGAAAGCCAAACATTATGAGTGACACAACCTTGTTAAACACCATCTTTAATGATGCCAGAACGCATCGTTTCTTTTCTGATAAGCCTGTGGAAGATGCGCTGCTTGAACAGCTTTATGATTTGATGAAGAACCCGCCATCAGCCTCTAATACCTGTCCGATGCGGCTGACATTTGTGAAATCAGCTGAGGCAAAAGAAAAGCTGATGGGGGCCATTGGTGAGGGCAACCGCCCCAAAGCGGCAACCGCGCCTGTGATTGCCATCGTCGCACATGATATGAAATTTTATGAGCATTTGGACAGCCTTGCGCCTCATTTGGATAAAGCAAATTTTGAAGCCCAATCCGAAGAGGCTCTGCAACGCCAATCAAATAATAATGCTTGGTTGCAAGGTGGTTATTTGATTTTGGCCGCCCGCGCACTTGGCCTTGATTGCGGGCCAATGTCTGGCTTTAACGCCGCCAAAGCAAATGAGCTATTTTATGAAGGCACAAGCTGGCGCGCGAGCTTCTTGCTAAGTCTTGGCTATGGCACAGGTGATAATATTCGCCCAAGAGCGCCGCGCCTTGCCTTTGATACAGCCTGTCGTATCTTGTAAGGCTATTATACTTATTAAAAAGCCCTGTTGAAAAAAGCCCTGCCAGTTATTTTTGGCAGGGCTTTTTTGTCTCACTTCTTATGTCTCACTTCTTATATCTCTTTTGAGGGGGGGGACTCACTTAATCCCGCAAATGAGGCGGCAATTGATAGCCATCGGCAATAAGCTCTTTTGTATCCCAATAGCCGATAAAGATACCTGGCGGCTCTTTATTATCGGTCATGCGTTCAACCGTTTTATTGTCGCGTGTGATGCGGCTATGATGTTGGCGCGCCCATGTAAAATGCGCCTCACGCAGACGTGTTATCTCATCTGCATAGTGCGGATCAGCGCCTAAATCATGGCGCTCATTTGGGTCTGTTTCCAAATCATATAATAACGGCCGCATACCCTCGACATGGGTATATTTCCATCTGCCGTCAAAGACCATCACAAGACGCGCATCACGCTCATCAATCCCAAGCGGGCGCCGCGATTGTCTGGTTGAATAATCATATTCAGAAAAACAATAATCGCGCCAAGTCACATCTTCGCCATGCAAGAGCGGATCTAAATTACGCCCTTCGATAAGATGCGGTTTTTGCGCACCACCAAAGAACGACAAGAAGGTTGGCACAAGGTCAATTGATTCCATCAGCCTATCAGTGGTTGTGCCACGTGTGGCATCGGCTTTTTCGCGCGGATCATAGATGATCATCGGCACACGCGCTGAGCAATCAAAGAATAAATCCTTTTCGCCAAAGCCATGATCACCCATATTCTCACCATGGTCAGAACAAAAGATAATCATCGTATCGTCCATACGGCCTGTCTCGCGCAGATAGTCAAATAGACGCCCTAGCTGATCATCTAATTCTTTAATCAATCCCATATAAACAGGGCCGACCCTGTCACGCACCTTATCACGCGCAAAGCTCTGGCTGACGCGCATATCGGCCCACGCATTAATCAGCGGATGGTCGGTCTCTTGGCCCTCAATAGGCGCATTTACTGGCGGCAAATCATCGGCAGAATACATATCATTATAAGGCGCCGGTGCCATGAAAGGCCAATGCGGCTTAATATATGATAGATGGCATAACCACGGCTCATCTTCCTTTTGGGCTTCAATATATTCAATGCCTTTGGTGGTAAGAAAGGCTGTTTCTGAATGCTCTTTTGGCACACGTGCGGGCAGATGGGCGTTTTCATGCAACCAGCCTGTGACAAGCTTGCCCTCTTCATTATAGGCGCTATTGGCCCATTCTTCCCACGGGTTATCACCTGCCATGCCATGGCTTCGCAGATAGTCATCATAATCTTGTGAATGGCGGGTCAGATTATCTGTGTGATTTGTGCCATCATCGCGGATCACAACATCAAAGCCACATTCGGCCACTCTGGCCCCAATCTCGCTATCAGCGGAAATGCCAAGACGTGCCATGCCCTCTTTATCAGGCGTCATATGCGTCTTGCCGACAAGGGAACATTTGACGCCTAATTCGCGCATATGATCGCCTAATGTTGGCTCACCCACCGGCAGGGGAAACCCGTTCCAAGTGGCACCATGGCTTCTTGGATAGCGCCCTGTATAAGAGCTCATACGGCTAGGCCCACAGACCGGCGATTGCACATAGGCCTTATTGAACTGCATCCCTTGCGAGGCAAGCCAATCAATGTTTGGCGTGTTAATATGTGTGGCGCCATAGCAGCTTAAATAATCCCAGCGTAGCTGGTCTGCCATTATCCAAAGAACATTCATTTTCTTCCCCCCAAAACGCCTCAAAAAGGCGTCTCAAATCCTATCACATAAATCATCATACAAGCCCTTTATAAATCAGCAAGGCCCCTGACAGCGCCAAGAAAGCGCGGCATAATTGCATAAAGGTTTTTTCCGATATTTTCCCTTGCATTATCTTTCCCAAATACGTGCCAAATAGCGCAAAAGGGATAAAGATAACAGACGTCCAAAGAAGCGAGAGGCTCCAGTCGCCTATCAGATAATACGGGATAATTTTAAGGCAATTCATCACAAAGAAGAACACCCCCGCAATCGCAAGCCATGTTTGTTTTGGCAAGCCACGCGCAATCATATAGATGTTAAAAGGCGGCGCACCTGAATGGATTAGCGTGCTGGTAATGCCCGAAATACAGCCCCATAAATAAGCCCCGCCCTTCATCTTGCCCAACAAAGGCGCTAATTTCTGCCAGCTTGCAAATAAAATGCACAACAGGCCAAACCATAATTGCAAGGCGTTCGGGTCTATCGCACCCAGCATAAAGCTGCCAATAATAATGCCGATAATCGCGGCAGGGATGACCTTTAACACGTCCCCCCATGCCACAGATTTTCGGAAATATTGGATGGTCTTTATATCCATGATAATCAGCAAAGGCAGAACCAATATTACCGCATGATGTATCGGCATGATGGTGGCCAATAAAGGCACCGCCACAACACCAGAACCACCGGCAAAGCCTGACTTTGAAATGCCTGTTATCGTAATGCCTATCGCCGCAAGGGCGAAGAATAACAAGCTGCTATCATATAAAGACATAAGCGCGCCGCCTACCTTATCTTATCATTTGTCCTGCATCTGATCATTTGTCCTGCAAGGCGATATCACCCAAATAAATAGAGCCTTCAAGAGATGTTTTGCGCACCTCATTTTGATAGCCCTCAGCGGTTATATGGACAGCAAATTCAGCCCCCTTATCCACCAGCTGATCAAATTTGAAATCACCATAGGCATCTGTTTTTGTGCGCGCGATAATTGCCTCACCTTTGCTAAGGGCGATGTCGGCACCTTCAAGACAATCTGTTATGCCATCCTTTTGGACGCACACACTGCCGGCGATAAAGTCGCTATCATAACGCCACAGATTTTTATAATAAAGGCGCGGCTTTGTGTCATGACCTTCATCACGTTGCACAAGCCCCTCGTCTCGTGCGCGCTTTGCCATCTCATCATCAGTTAGTTTCACAGACTTAAAAGCGGCGGTCGCACAGGCTGTCTCACAACGCGGCTCAGCCCATCCTTGGTCAAGCAAATGCGCATCAAAAATCCAATGTTGCGGAATGTCTTTTTCCTCATTCCACCAAACCGCACCATAGGGGCAAGCCTCCATAATTTCGCGGCGGCCTTTTGATTTCACCGGGTCAATAATGACAATGCCATCATCTCGCTTTTTCACCGCATCCGGGGCCGCCTTTTGGCAAGGGGCATCATCACAATGCTGGCACATGGTTGGCAAATAGGCGACATCCGTAGCAGGGGCAGAGCCGCGCTCACGACGTTCAATATTTATCCAACGATGCCCGTGTTTTGGCATCTCCTCAGCATAGCCCGCAAAGGCATTGCCGACATGTTCATCTTGCACCGCAAGCGCACAGACATTGCAATTGGTACAATTGGCGACATCAATGATCATATT
>OBNQ01000026.1_pt1 | contig 22904 bp, 17 predicted proteins | sample 1494201 | NCBI WGS metagenome assembly OBNQ01 (sample SAMEA3275557, study PRJEB22092) | marine metagenome | biome: ENVO 01000043; feature: ENVO 00000569; material: ENVO 00002150 | collected 2014-06-21T11:00:00+00 | depth 2 m
GCTTTCCAATGCGCATGGACGGGTGCAAGGCGGTCATCGGATCTTGGAAAATCATAGCGATTTCTTTGCCGCGTAAGGATTGCCAGTCGGACGGAGACAGCTTTGAAATACTGCTACCAAGGACCTCAGCGTAGGTGCTAGTTATAGAGGCTTTAGGGCTCAGTAAGCCCATGCTCATTAAGGCACTGACCGATTTTCCCGAGCCGCTCTCTCCAACGACTGAAACGATCTCCCCTTCCTCGATTTTTAAGTTAAAATCGCTGAGTACCTCGGTCGTGCCGAAGGAGATGTTTAAGCCTTGTATGTTGACCAGCGGTGAAGGCATAGAAGCGTTTTAGTTGGCTTGCCAGCGTTCGGCTTGTTTGATGAGTTCGCGGCCAATGGACCTGAAATCACTCTCGTAGCGATCTCCTGCTTTCTCTCCTACGCGCATGATGACCATGTCGTAATCCGGTAGGATAATGATTAGCTGGCCGCCAAGGCCTCGGAACGAATAATTACGTGCTTCAACGTCTGGATAGATCCAAAAGCTATGGCCGTAGTAAGGGCTCTTGTAGCCTACTTGGGCTTCCGCGATAAAGGCAGAGTCTATCACTGAATTTGAATCAATGTATCCGTGGTTGTTTACGAGCATACCGAGCTTGGCAAAGTCGCGCACAGCAGCATTCAAACAGCAATACCCGAGCTCGAAACCACCGGCGCGGTCAAGGTGCCAAGTCGTTGGCACTTCAAAACCCACTTTGGCAAAAAGCTCGCGGTTGGCGAACGAAGAAACGCTCTCTCCAATAGCGCGCGAAAGCGCAATGGTGAGTAGTTGGGTACAGGCGCTTTGATACTCCCATTGCGTGCCTGTTTCAAATTTCCCGGGAGGGATGCTCAGTGCAGTAGCCACCACATCATCGCTGTAGTAAAGTTTGGCTGTTTTGTTGAAAGGGTCCTTGTAGTCCTCGTCAAACTGAAGACCGGCGGTCATCGTACTGAGGTGGCGCAGTGTAGGTGTGGTAACGCCTTCCGGGATTTCATATTCGGGGATGTAGTCTGTTACTGGGTCGTCCCAAGAGTTAATGTAGCCGTCTTGAACCGCAATCTGCGTAAGTAAGGTAATGACCGATTTTGCCGTCGAAAAACTATTCGAAACAGCTGCGGTATCGTGCTGGTCCCAATATTCCTCGTAAACAATCTCGTCATTTTGAAGTACCAACATCCCTTTGGTGCCTGCGCGTTCTAGAGGCCCTCTAAGTTCATCGTCGATGGTCAGTGAAACGGAATCGGACACTACTAATTTTTTAGGGAGAATCACCGGGATTTCTCGTTGGTCGAAGTATTCACGGTCGTACAGATGGGCAGACGTATAGCCTTTGAGGTAGGTGTTCTTTACACCCTTAATCAAGTATTCGTACGGAGATAATTTTACCGCTACAAGGAGTACAACAATAACGGCAACTATTCTTTTTAAGATTTTCATTTAAAGGGATGTCGAGTGGGTATGAATTGGCAGTCAAACTGCTTTTGAAAGTAAAATTTAATCTTGTCTTTGACCTCTTGGAGGTCTACTTCTCTGCCCAATTCTACGTGCAATGAAGTGACCTTTTTATCCGAGATGCCACAAGGTACGATATAATCAAAATGGCTGAGGTCTGCGTTGACGTTCAAGGCGAAACCGTGCATGGTCGTCCACCGAGATGCCTTGACACCCATGGCGCACATTTTGCGTGCGAAAGGAGTGCCTTCGTCCAACCATACGCCCGTCTCACCATCGCTGCGACCGGCTTTAAGGCCGTAATCTGCAAGTGTAGAAATGATGACTTCTTCAAGGTATCGCAGGTACTTGTGAATGTCCGTAAAGTAATGGTCGAGGTCGATAATTGGATAGCCAACGATTTGGCCGGGACCGTGGTAGGTGATGTCGCCGCCGCGGTTGACGGGAAAAAATTCAAAACCGTCTTTTTCCAGCTGCTCTTGGTCCACGAGAAGGTGTTCCATTTTTCCACTCTTACCCAAAGTAAATACTGGTGGGTGCTCCACAAAAAGGAAATGGTCAGAGGTTTCCTGAGCGGTTTCTGGATGTTTTCTATTGGCCAATTTTAAATCCACAGTCTCCGTAAAGAGCTCCGTCTGGAAGTCCCAGGCGGTGCCATAGGAAACGCGACCGATATCTTGGAATTGGACCTTTCTCATACTGCTTGTTCTATTGCCAACTTACTTGCAACCCTACGGGTGCAATCATTTGCCAATCCCATAACCCGCTTGGACCGCTGTTCGTTCGGTTTATCTGTGGCCAAAAGTAAATTCCGACGCTTGAAGTGAGCCAATATGTGTATTGTGCACCCACGCCGAGCGCAGCCGTCTGACGGCCAAACATATCGCCACTTAGCGTTGTATTCATATTATTCCCAGCCGTTGCATGAAAGTCCAGCATTAAAGAATGAGGGTTATTCGATGCGCCGTATACCAAATTTTGAAGTCGAACTGAGGCCTCCATGCTCTGCGACAACGGTGCCCAACGGTATTTGCCCCCGAAGCCAACAGCCCATTTTTCATCAAGGAAATACGCTGTGCCTGCGGCCGCATTGAAGCCTGCATTAGTAAATCCACCCACGAATCCGTCTAGATTCGAAGTTCCACTAAAAGTCGCTAATCGGGTGCCTTTTTGCCAATAAGGTTGCGCATAGCTCACCCCTACAAAGAAGAGGGTGAGGAAAAGTGCATAAAATCGGCTGCGAGTCATACTGCTAAGCTACTAAAAGGCAATTATCTTTACGGTCTTAATATTCATCTAGCACCATGGCAAGACTATTATCTGAACAGGAGGTACTTAGACGCGAATCCTTAGGCAAATTAAAAGCCTTGGGGATCGATCCGTACCCGGCCGCCGAATACGTTGTTTCACACAAAGCCGATGAATTGGCCGCGACTTATACTGAGGGCGCTGAAGGCTTTGAAAAGGTGCGCATCGCGGGCCGATTGATGACCAAACGCATCATGGGTAAGGCTTCGTTCGCAGTCTTGGCGGACTCTACAGGCGAAATGCAGATCTACGTGAATCGCGACGAGATCTGTCCTGGTGAGGAGAAAACCCTGTACAACGACGTGTTCAAAAAGCTCCTAGACATCGGTGATTTCATCGGTGTAGAAGGCCACATGTTCACCACGCAGACGGGCGAAATGAGCTTGCATGTGAAGGAGTTGGTCGTGCTTTCAAAGAGCTTGCGTCCGCTTCCTGTCGTGAAGAAAGATGCCGATGGAAACGTATACGATCAACTCACCGACCCGGAAATTCGTTACCGCCAACGCTATGTTGACCTGGTTGTGAACCCGGGCGTTAAGGAGATTTTCCGCAAGAGAAATAGAATCATGAGCACCATGCGCCGCATTTTTGACGATGCCGGATACATGGAGGTGGAAACGCCTATTTTGCAGCCCATCCCTGGTGGCGCAGCGGCTCGACCATTCATCACGCACCACAACGCACTAGACGTGCCGTTGTATTTGCGTATTGCCAACGAACTCTACCTCAAGCGCCTCATCGTAGGTGGCTTTGAAGGGGTGTACGAATTTGCCAAAGACTTCCGTAACGAAGGGATGGATAAAACACACAACCCAGAGTTCACCGTAATGGAGATCTACGTGGCGTACAAAGACTACCACTGGATGATGCGCTTTGTGGAGAACATGCTCGAAGAAGTGGCCATGGCTGTAAACGGTACCACCGATGCAACTATTGGTGAGAACACCGTTAGCTTCAAAGCTCCGTACGCTCGAGTACCTATCCTAGAAGCCATTAAGGAGCACACTGGTTTAGATCTAAACGGCAAGACAGAGGACGAGGTCCGCGAAGCAGCGAAATCAATCGGCCTTGAAGTGGACGAAACCATGGGTAAAGGGAAGCTTATCGATGAGATCTTCGGCGAGAAGTGTGAGAAGCACTACATCCAGCCAACCTACATCACCGACTACCCTGTTGAGATGTCGCCGCTGTGTAAGAAGCACCGCGACAACCCCGAACTCACAGAGCGTTTCGAGCTGATGGTCAACGGTAAAGAAGTGGCGAACGCTTACTCGGAACTTAACGATCCTATTGATCAGCTAGAGCGTTTCGAGGACCAGTTGAAACTGTCTGAAAAGGGAGACGACGAAGCAATGTTTATCGACCAAGACTTCGTTCGGGCACTAGAATACGGAATGCCGCCAACCTCAGGTTTGGGTATTGGTATCGACCGCCTCACGATGATGTTGACCAATCAAGACAGCATCCAAGAGGTGTTGTTCTTCCCGCAAATGCGTCCTGAGAAATTTGAAACGGTTGCAGATCCTGCAGACTTCCAAGCCATTGGCGTTCCTGAAGAGTGGTCGCACCACATTGCACAGGCGGGATATCACACCATTGATGCCTTACGCGACAACAAACCTGCTGCCTTGCACCAAAAGCTCAACGGTTACCGCAAAAAGAATAAATTAGACGTAGCAGCACTCTCCCTTGATGTGGTAGAAAGCTGGTTCAACTAAAATTCACCGCCATGAATAAATTCCTTTACGCCCTACGCTCTATCGGCATCACCATCGTTGGAGTTGTTATTGCTGTGCTCGTCACATCGGGCCTTCATCAACTCTTTTCACTCTTCCTAGACGCACTCCCCATGGAAGATCTTATGGCTGCTGATTGGGCCGGTCGCTCAAACATTATGGAAAGCTATATGGCCGCCAATCCCTTCGCCATCTACAGCATGCTTATCGCTCATTCTATGGGCTCAGCCCTTGCTGTGTATTGGTACGTGCGCGCCACCAAGGTACCTTCTTGGAGAACCGAAAAAGGAATCAAGCCGGTTACTGGTGCGATTGTATTACTCGCGCTCTGGATCTGGGGCGATGTACAAAACGATCTTTACGACGTGCCTGTAGGCGTGTTTTGGACCACTGTGGATGTAATCATTACTGTTGCAGTTACCGCACTTGCCTTCGTAATTGCTGGCGGATTACGTAAACATGAAGGGCCTGCACGCGTTACTAGCGAAGAAGAGGTGTACCGCGGATAACATCGGTCCCCAAGAGACGATTTGAATACCTACCCGGAAGATTTATTTGAAAGCATAGAGTTCGACCTTGTAAAAAAGGCCGTGGCCAAACGCGCCGTTACCGAACGTGCCCGAGTGCGCATCAATGAACTCAAGCCTTCGAGTGACTTCAAAGTAGCCACGCGCGACCTTCAAGAGGTCCACGAAATCCTTGGGCTCTACCTCAGCGAATTCCCGGTACCTGCTCTAGCTGCAGAAGATATCAAGCCCTTCTTGGTCCGATTGAAAATCCAAGGAGCCGCCCTCGAGGGAGAAGATTTCCTGATCATCAAGAACATGATCGAAAGCTTCAACCGAGTCTACACCTTCTTCAAAACACACGCAGACCGCACCCCTTCCATCCAAGACAAACTAGCCCACCTCGAGAAGAACAAAACCGTTCCAGATGAAATCGATCGTGTGCTCGACAGACGTGGCGTGGTGAAAACTTCGGCTTCGCCGGCCTTGGGAAAGATTCGCGCAAACCTAGCTAAAAAACGTACCGCGGCCGACCGCATCTTCTACCGCGCCGTAAAGAAATATTCAGGTTCTGGTGTTCTTGCCGACACCCAAGAAAGCGTACACGACAACAAGCGCGTACTCGCCGTAGAAGGGGCCTTCAAAGGCCAAGTCAATGGAATCTTTCACGGGTCATCTTCCAAGGCAACCATTTTTTATGTGGAGCCTTCTGAAACCCTTGAGATCAACAATGAAATCTCCGTTCTAGAAGACGAAGAGAAACGCGAAGTGACCCGAATCCTACGCTTGCTAACCGCCTTTGTTGCCGGGTACAGAGACGAGCTTCGCGACTACAGCACCGCTCTTTATCAAATTGACTTTGTAAACGCAAAGGCACTTTACGCCCTTGACGAGGAGGCCTGCCTACCGCAACTTCTCGACAAGCCACACGTTCATCTGATCAAGGCAATCAACCCTGTGCTTCGAGACTTTAACAAGCAGAAAGGCAAGAGTGTCGTTCCGCTCGATCTACAATTGGACACCCACAACCGCATCTTGGTCATCTCTGGGCCAAACGCTGGAGGAAAGTCTATCACATTAAAGACCGTTGGATTGCTTCAGTTGATGCTCCAGAGCGGACTGCTAGTTACCGTTCACCCGGACAGCACCATGGGGTGGTTCAATGGATTGATGGCAGATATTGGCGATTCACAAAGCATCGAAAATGAGCTTTCTACCTACAGTTCCAAGCTTACCAAGATGAACTACTTCTTGAACGCCGCCTACAACAAAACACTGGTCCTTATCGATGAGTTTGGTTCGGGTTCAGACCCGGATCTAGGTTCGTCTATGGCACAGATATTCCTGAAAGAGCTCAACAACAGCAAAACTTACGGGGTCATGACTACCCACTACAACAGCATCAAAGCGCTAGCTAGCGAGTTGCCAAGGGTAGACAACGGTTCTATGCAGTTCAACTCTGCAGATCTTACCCCAGAGTACGTCTTGAACCAGGGTGTTCCCGGGTCTTCCTACACCTATGAGGTCGCTCAAAAGGTGGGGGTTAGTCCTGCGTTGATTGATCAGGCGCGAGACGTACTGGATGAAAGTACTGTGGCTGTAGACCGATTGCTGGTGGGTATTCAGAAAGAGAAAAATGAGCTAACTAGGCAGCGCGAAAAATTAGCCGAGCGCCTTGAAGAACTTGAGAAGCTCAAGGAAAAGCAAGACCGCAAAATTCACCAGCTGGAGGACAAGGTGCGTCGTCAAAGCGCAATGAATGAGCAGCAAAATGCCATGATTACCTGGGGGAAGAAATTCCAGAATTTGGTCAACGAATATTCCGAGCAGCGCACCAAAAAAGGCAAAGACCAAGTCGTTGGTCGCTTCAAAGTATATGCTGGTGAGCGCGCCTCTCAGACGCAAGACGAGCGTGACAAAAAGAAATCAAAGTACCAGAAGCAGAAAGAGCGCAAGATTAAAAAGCTCATCTCGGCCCCTGCGAAAGTGGGTGACCGCGTCAAGCTTATCGGATCGCGTCAACCGGGAGAGATTGTAGAAATCAAAAAGGACCAATACCTGCTTTCCATTGGTGCATTGAGCACCTGGGTGACTCGAGATAAATTCATCCCTGCAGACAGCCTACACGGTGATAAAGGAACCGTAAAGGGTAAGGCAAAAGGTGGTGTTCAAGAACCGCAGAAAAAAGAGGCAATAAAAGAGGTCGCTCCACAGACCAAAGCGGAGGAAACCGCTGAGAAGAAAAAAGCCAAAAAAGAGGCAAAAACAGGAAAAAACAACCCAAAATCGAGCAAAAACGCTTCAAAACCAAGCAAAAACGCCCGAAAACGAAAATCTGTACCTAAGGCAAAAAGTGCCAAAGAGAAGCTTGAAGAAGCAAGCAAAGGCACTCCTTTGAAGCAAGCTCCTGCGAAGAAATCTAGCGGGAAAAAGAAAGAAGAATTAGCCCCAGAACAGAAAGCACAACTCGCTGAACCGGTACGAAAAGTGGGCTCGCCAAAGGCAAAAGCGGCGAAAGAAGAAGCTAAAGAGACTACCGACGCGGACCTCGAAAAGCTGAAAGCATTCTTTGGGAAGAAATAACCCTACTCTTTGATAATGCGCGCATATTGTGCGCCACAACGCACTAGGTATACACCTCTTGGCATGTAGCTAAGATCAAGCTTATCCTTTGAGGCGGTTGAAAGTATCAATTGTCCTGCAAGATTACTTACCTCAAGATACTCACCCCTCCAGTTAGGCGGCACATTTAGGATGCCTGCCGTTGGGTTCGGGTAAAGCAACACGCGAGTGAATTCTTCCATGCCGATACCCTGTACGCTAACACATTTTGACCATAGAGAACAGCCGTTTTCAGTTACGATAACCGCATAATCACCATTAGACGAAGGCACGAAGAAGGACTGCGTTGCACCTGTCACTGCCGACGAATCACTACAATTCACCCATTGATAGGTTGCGCCCTGTGCATTAGAACTTATGGTTGGTGGCGTAGAAGTAGTAACGCTTATGGAAGTGTCTACTTCATTGACCACAAGGTCGTATGAAATAACGCTATCACATCCGTTCATATCGGTAAAAGTATGTCTGTACACTGCCGTACTGTCCCAATACATTGTGCTATCAGGAGACCACATTCCGTTACAAACGGTCATCGCAAGCGTGTCGTAGTAATTGGGGTTCATGTCCCGGCCTACGGTCCAGTTAGACGAAGACCCGCTCAAGCTAAAGTTTGTCAATGTACCTGTATTGGTGCCCGCTTGATCGACCAGCGTAGTATTTGAAATATTGCTACCGTTCGCATTCCCCTGGTTGAAGGTGTAGTAGGCCTTTAATGTTGTAGGATTGCCACATATTTCTTGGTTTGCATGCGCTGCAATGGTTGCATCGCTAAGTGCTGCACTCCAAATTCTAACCTCATCAATATCGCCTTCAAACGGGTTCACTCCATCCACTCTGCGGCCAATCTGAACGCCGCCGCTTGAAGTGTTTACTGACGTGGTTAGGTTGCCCGAGGCTTCCAAAGAGCCGTCAATATAGATACGGTGCTTGGCCGTTGAAGAGGACGGGTCGTACACCGCTGCAATGTGGTGCCACAAAGAGTCGTTGATGGCTTTAGAACCGCTAAGCCCTCCGCCGCCAACTTCTATCCTTACGGAGTTGGACCAAAGTAAACAAAGTGTGTACCTCGTGCCTGTTCCGAAGCCGCCCATGTCTACAACCACTTTCTGTTTTCCACCTCCAGAGCCTGGAATACAGTTGGCGTCTGTGCGCACCCATGCTTCAACAGTTCGTGCATTTCCGCTTGTAATATTTCCGCCAGATGTGGTTATGTAGTCGTCTGTGCCGTCAAAATGAATGGCATTGTGCGGTTGCTGCGCGAACAGTCCGAGCGGCAACAATAGGGCTGTTAAAAATCTTTTCATACTTAGTCGGGCGAATTGCGTTCGCTCTTGAGGGACTCTAATTCGTCCTCAAGACTGCTTGTTTTAGAATGAAAATCGGAAAGCTCGCTTCGTAAATGCTCAATTTCTAGACGTTGTTCTTTTATTTCAAGCTCGGCATTACTCAACTCTTGCATTGTTGATTGCAACTGTTCATGGAGCTCTATTGAACGCCTTCTGTTTACATTCAATGCAGTCTTTAAATTTCTTGACTGTATAAAGGAGTAAGTTAAAAAGACTAGAAATGAAATTCCTAGGACTAAATTAAGTACCTGATATGCATTTAGGTCTGCGCCGAAAATTAAATATGTTGTGAGCATTACGACCAGCACTCCAATAAGCATGGCTGCCCATTCTAGCGTGACGTTTTCTTTTTGGTTTTGGTTTGATAAATACGACATGCTGATAATCGTTTACGCCTCTTCTTCTTTTTCAGGCGAATTAAGATCCTCTATTTCTTTTTCTTTTTCCACAAGAGTCTTTTGCGTTTTGAGAAGGTCGTCTTTTAGGTGGCTAACGTCATTCTGCGCTTGCTCTAGTTTATCCGCAGCATTCTGAAGATCTGAGCTCAAATCTTCATTTTGTTTTGCAAGGTTTTGAATATCTTCTTTCATGGAGCGGCCCACAAGAAAGTTGTAGACAACGAAAACTAAAAATGCTAATGAAATTACCTTGTTTGCAATATCAGAAGCGTTTTCATCCGAAGCAAAAATAAAGTAACCTGAGGCGACTATTGCTCCTATTCCCACAACGAGGGCTCCTATTTCAATTGGTTCATTAGTTTTCATAAGATAAATCTATTGGTTTTGTTAAGGTAATAACTATTCTCCGTAATACGGCTCAAAATCAATCTGTTTGCGTTCTAAATCGACATTTTTAACACGAATGGTCATCGGATCCCCAAGTTGGTAGATGCGACCGGAGCTCTCGCCCTCGATGCAATAGTTCTTGCTGTCAAACGTGTAATAATCGTCGCGGAATGCATTAATTCGGATCATTCCCTCGCAATAATTCTCGGCCAATTCTACATAGACACCCCACTCCGTGACACCGGAGATAACCCCCATAAAGGTCTCCCCCACATGTTGCTCTAAGAACACGGCTTGCATGTACTTGATGGATGCACGCTCCGCATCACTTGCCGCCTTTTCACGTTCTGAGCTGTGGTCACACAACTCTTCGTACGGTCCAAAGTGCGGTGACTTTCCACCATCTAAGTAATGTTGAAGTAAGCGGTGCACCATCACATCTGGATACCTTCGGATGGGAGATGTAAAGTGCGTGTAATAGTCAAAGGCCAACCCGTAATGTCCAATATTCTGGGTCGTATACTTCGCCTTGCTCATCGTTCGAATGGTGAGCGTCTCAATCATGTTCGCCTCCGGGGTGTTTTTCACCTTAGACAACATCTTGTTCAAACTATTGGTTACCGCTTTTTTGCTATTCAGCCTGACCTCATGGCCAAACTGTCTCACAAAAGTGCTCAGGTCTTGTAGCTTTGTTGGATCCGGATCGTCGTGAATCCTATATACAAAGGTGTTTGTCGATGGCTCTCCGCTCTTAGAACGTCCAATAAAGGCTGCTACACTGCGGTTAGCCAACAGCATGAATTCTTCAATAAGTTTATTGGCGTCCTTGCCCACTTTGAAGTAGACCCCCTGCGGTTTATTATCTTCATCTAAGCGGAACTTGACTTCCTTTTTATCGAAGCTCAACGCTCCCGAATTCATCCGCTTCTCTCTCATGATCTTCGCCAACTTATCAAGCAATCGAATCTCCTTATAGAAATCTGCCTTATCGCCATTTGGATGGACGTCTTCGATGATTTCTTGGGCCTCTTCGTAGGCAAATCTTCGATCGGAATGAATGGCTGTACGTCCAAACCATTGCTTCAAAATGTTTGCCTCTTCGTCCATTTCGAAAACAGCTGAGAACGTGTATTTATCCTCGTTAGGACGCAGTGAACAGGCACCGTTGGATAGAATCTCTGGCAACATCGGTACCACACGGTCCACCAAGTAAACACTGGTGGCGCGTTCGACAGCCTCGTCGTCTAAAATTGACCCTGGTGTTACATAATGACTCACATCCGCAATGTGCACGCCCACTTCCCAGTTGCCGTTTTCCAATTGCTGTAGACTCAACGCATCGTCAAAATCTTTGGCATCGGCCGGGTCAATGGTGAAGGTTGGAACGCCTCTAAAATCGCGGCGGTTTTGTGCAATCTCTTCCTCCTTAATAGAAGTGTCTAGCGTATTGGCTTCTTGTTCTACCTCTTCAGGAAACTCGTAGGGCAATCCAAACTCTGCAAGAACTGCATGAATCTCGGTATTGTGTTCGCCAGCGTTTCCGAGCACCTTAATAATCTCACCAAAGGGAGAGCTGGCCTTCTCGGGCCAATCCACAATGCGTGCAATCGCCTTCTGTCCGTGCTCTACGCCGTTCAGCTTTTCTTTAGGGATAAAAATGTCGACCAGCATTTTTCTTGAGGACGGTACTAAAAACCCGAAGTTTTTGCCCATTTCAACAGTGCCCACAAAATCGGTTGTTTTGCGTTCGACAATTTCGACGATCTCGCCTTCGAGTTTCTTTCCGCCCCGACGAGCAAATAAACTCACGCGGACTTTATCGCCATTTAGTGCCTTATTCAGGTTTGCTGAACGAATGAGAATGTCTCTTTCTGTATCTGGGCTTACCACATAGGCATTCCCGTTGCTCGCCATATCTACGACTCCTTCGGTGTAGATGGCGTTGTATTTCAATTTGTACCTCCCGCGGTCGACCATAATAATCTTGCCTGCGCGCTCCATGTCGCTCAAGGCCATCTCAATCTTGGCTTTCACCATTGCTGGTTTGTAGCCGAGTTGAGCTGCGAGTTGCTTGTAGTTGAATTTTCGGGTAGGGTACTTGCGAAAAACAGCTTCAAGAGCATGAGCATACTTCTTAACGTCGATGCTCTGAGAGCGCTTATTCGCTCTCCTGTTGTGTTTTCTTGCCATAATCTAGAAGTAAAAGTACGGCCTTTCAAGCACTACCAACTGCCTGTTATGATAATTGTTATGACCAATCTGAAGAATTTACTCGCTCGAAAAGCCATCTTGGTATTGTTATTGTGTTATAACAACTAAGTACCCCTAATTTCCTCATGCGGTTACAGCTCAAAAAAGCCATTCGCTTCGTATCCTAACCTAGTTGAATTTTTGAGTTGGCCGTAATGAGGTTTTTTTTTGAATACCTTTTCAGTCTTATTAAAAGATTCGCCAAATGAAACAAACACTAGTCTCGACAATCTTCAGCATTTTATTCTTTGTTTCCGGACTTTCTGCATCTGCATCAGCACTCTATCCGCTGGATATGCCTTTGACGGAAACCGACACCAGTGAAGTACAAGTTGAAATCGAAGGGATTGACCCAGATAGCGGTCTAGTCTCTGCTTTGACAGAAATCATTGCTGTAAGCACCCAGGAGGCCACTAAACTAGCCGCCCGAATCGCGGAAGTGGAGGCCTTGGTTGAGGCCGGCACTCTTACCGAAGAGGAAGGCGAGGCGCGCATAGAAGCCTTGGAAGCAGAGTTCGAGGCTAAAATGGAACGCTTTGGCGAGAGCATGGAAGAGTGGAGCGACGAATTCAGCGACAAAATGGACGCTTGGGGCGAAGAATTCTCCAAAAAATGGGAGGAGCGCGCAGAAGAGCTTGACGAAAGTATCTCTGATCGCGTTGAAGGAGATATTGAATTAAAACTTGACTTTGACGATGATGAGGAAGAGGAAGAAGCGAATAATTCAGTAAAAGTGAAGTTCGATTCATTCGAGTTCCACATCGGTGCGAATTCGTTCAGAACCATGGAGGGGAATGACGCTGCGAGCAACGCATACTTATCTCCTCTACAAAGCTTGACAGGACGTTCGTTCCTTGGTGTGAAGCGCCGCATATTTGGGCCTAAAAGTCCTTTGGTTATTCAATCTGGAATTGGCTTTGAATCTTTAGGATGGAGCTTTAATAACGACAGAATCATAGTGAAATCAGTTGTAGATCCGGCTTCGGCTTCAACCTCTGAAATTGTTCCTATCGAAAATATCAGCGGGGTTCGAAGAAACCGTTGGGACCAATTCTACATAGAACTTCCTGTGATGTTACACCTAGACTTCTCAAAAGGCAATGTTGTAGATGAAGGTCTTTCACTTGGTGTCGGTGGTTTTGCAGGACTAAGAACAAGCAGCCAAAGCATTGTGCACGGTACGGACTCTGACGGAGATCGCGTGATCAACAGAACCATGAGCGGATATAACACGCATTTGGTACGCTATGGGCTTCAGGGTCAGGTGGGCTTCAAAAAACTCAAACTCACGGGTCGTCTTGATGCGCAGGCTTTCTTTAGACCTGGAACTTTTGAGGAAGAAGTTGTCGTTGGGTCACTTGCGCTAGGTTTCGTGCTGTAAACACACCATTAAATTATAATCGACTAGGATTGCCAACCTTGCTGCCGCAAGGATTAGCCGTCCCGAACATCGGTAGATATTGTCCTCGATAACGCCCTCCACGCTTACAGTGTTGTAGTTTTTTATGCCCTTCTCTCCTGAGCAAGCTCAGGCCGTAGGGTATAAAAAAAGCCCCTCACTCTCGTGAAGGGCTTTAATCGTTACCCGACTAGGACTCGAACCTAGAATAACGGTACCAAAAACCGGTGTGTTGCCATTACACTATCGGGCAATCATCCCCTTTGGGGACGGCAAATATAGTCCAAATGGCAAAATGCGAAAAACAACCAAGGAAAATTTTGTGGTTTAACATTCATTTCAAGGCTGCGGGGCTGTGTTTTTCTTATTTTCGAGCCAATTACTGAATACGGGATGCCCATTATCCCGCTAAACAAGCAGAATACGTGAATTACAATAAGCTCAATACAATCGCTGGGTGGGCGGTATTTGCCATCGCAACGATTACTTATTTCATGACTATCGAGCCTACAACCAGCTTCTGGGATTGTGGGGAATACATCGCAACATCCGTGAAGCTTCAGGTGGGTCACCCTCCAGGTGCGCCTTTCTTCCAGTTGATGGGTAACCTCTTTGGCCAATTCGCTGGTTCCCCAGAGAACCAAGCCTTGATGGTAAATGCTTTGAGTGCGCTTTCAAGCTCATTCAGCATCTTGTTCCTCTTTTGGACCATCACTGCACTTTCAGCGAAACTCTTGGGTGGAAGAGAAAACCTCGACAACGCAGGCATCGTTGCTGTACTTGGTGCAGGTGCTGTAGGCGCTTTGGCGTACACGTTCTCGGACAGCTTCTGGTTCTCAGCAGTAGAAGGCGAGGTATACGCCATGAGCTCATTCTTTACCGCAGTAGCCTTCTGGGCCGTGCTTAAATGGGAGCAAGCGGTCGATACAGACCCTAATGCTAACAAGTGGTTGCTGCTTATCGCTTATTTGGTGGGTCTTTCAGTAGGTGTTCACATCCTTGTATTCTTGACCATTCCTGCCATTGGAATGATCTATTACTTCAAAAAATACCCGAACCCAACTCGCAACGGCTTCATCATAGCAAATGGCGCAAGTATTGCAATTCTGGGTCTTGTTTTTGCCTTCATCATTCCTATCGTATTGAAGTTGTTCAGCACGTTGGAAATCACCTTCGTCAACAATTTTGGCTTACCGTTTCACTCAGGGACAGTAGCTGCTACGCTCATCTTAGTGGGTGCAGTTGTCTTCGGAGTGCTTTGGACAGCTCGCAAAGAGAAGCCGTTGGCACAACAAGCTGTTTTGGCAGTAATGCTCATTGTAATGGGATATTCGACGTTCATCATCTTGGCCATCCGCTCAAATGCGAACACGCCTATCGACGAGAACAACCCGGAAGACGCTATGTCACTCTTGGCCTACTACAACCGTGAGCAATACGGTGATTGGCCAATCCTTTACGGTAAGTCGTTTAATGCGCCTTACGACCGCACGGAGCCGTTTGACGACGGAAAGCCGGTCTACCAAAAAGGATTTGCTGTCATGAAAGGTCCTAAGCAGGTGACCGCATTCAAACTTCGTAGCGAGGCTGAAGCATATGTTTCAGAAAACGACGGAAGTTTGAAGATTGATGCCAAATACTTGATGACCGACGACAAGAAGGCCAGCAAGCCTAATTACGACCCTAAATACATGGGCTTCTTCCCTAGAATCTGGAACGACGACCCGCAGTACAAGCAGAACTATATCAACATCATGGGCATTAAAAACCCTGATGCGCCGATCTCGTTTGCACAGCACGTGAAGTTCTTCTTCCAATACCAAGTTGGTACCATGTATTTCCGCTATTTCATGTGGAACTTCTCAGGTCGACAAAACGACGCACAACACAGAGGAGAATTGACCAAAGGGAACTGGATTACCGGTATTCCGTTTATCGATAGCATCCGATTGGGCGGGCAAGACAACTTGCCAGAGTCTTGGAAAAACAACCCGGCTCGTAATACCTACTTCATGCTGCCATTCCTGCTTGGAATCTTCGGTTTGTACTACCAATACAAGAAAAACAACAAGGATGCTTGGGCTGTCACGCTCTTCTTCCTGCTCACAGGTTTAGCTATTGTGGTCTACACTAACCACAAGCCGTACGAGCCGCGCGAACGTGATTACGCCTTCGTTGGTTCCTTCTATGCCTACGCCATCTGGATTGGTATAGGCGCCCTAGGTTTGTGGGATACCCTACGCACCAAGATGAGCCCAATGGTGGCCTCTTACCTCGTTGTCGGCGTAACCATGCTTGCTGTTCCTGTTCGTATGGCAGCAGAAAACTGGGACGACCACAACCGTAGCAACAGATATACGGCTCGCGACATTGCCAAGGCATATCTCGACAGCTGTGAGCCAAATGCGATACTCTTCACCAATGGTGATAATGATACGTTCCCGCTGTGGTATGTACAGGAAGTTGAAGGCTACAGAACGGATGTTCGTATTGTCAACTTGAGCCTTTTAAATACCGATTGGTACATCGATCAGCAGCGCCGTGCTGCGTACGACGGTGAAGCTGTGCCGTTCAGCTTTGAATGGAATCAATACGTTCAAGGAACGCGAGATGTGCTTTACTACCGTGACCTTGCCGTAAAAGGCCGTTGGGATGTAAAAGACTTTGTTCAGTTCACAAAGCGCGACGATGCTCAGGTGAAATTCAAAACTTCTGGCAACAAAGAACTGCCGTTGTACCCACAAAAGAAATTGCGCATCAACATCGACAAAGAGGCTGTGTTTGCCAACGGTGTCGTTGACGTTAAAGACAGCGCAAGCGTAGTGGATTACATCGACTGGAATTGGAAATCGAACGTAATTACCAAGCGTGATTTGATGGTCATTGACCTCATTGCAAACAACAATTGGGAGCGTCCTATTTACTTCTCGATCACTGTCGGAAATAATCCTAAGGCCTACTTCTGGCTCAACGATTACTTCCGCCTAGAAGGTATGGCCTACCGCTTTGTGCCGGTATACTCGCCGAGCAACACGCAAGGCATCGACTACGGTAAAGTGGATACGGACATCATGTACGACAACTTAATGAACAAGTTTGCCTACGGAAACATGGAGCTTCCTGATGTATATCTAGACGAAACGAACCGTCGCCTGAGCTATAACCTCCGTACCATTTTCGGCCGCCTAGCGAACGAATTGACGAAGGAAGGTCAGAACGCTAAAGCGGTTGAAGTACTGGACTTTGCTATGGAAAAAATGCCTGCAGAGAAGTTTGGCTACAACTACTTCCTCTTCGGAATTATTGATTCGTACTACCGCGCTGGAGCGACGGACAAAGCGCGTCAGTTGACCAATGAATTTGCAGACTTCCTCGATAGCGAGCTAACCTACTACGAAGGTTTGGATCGCAACGATCGCAAGCGCATGAGAAACGAATGGAGCACTGATCTCCAGTTCTACCAAATGTTGTTCCGCAACATACAAATGCACGATCAGGAGAATCAGCAAAACTTCTACCAACGCTATGCAGCCATCGCGCAGAGCTTTCAGTAAGCGTTAGAAAAATTTAATGACTACCCCCGCGCCGGTGGCGCGGGGGTTTTTTATGCCCAAAATTTTTTGGGCCTCTTTACCCGAAGTCGAGTTGCATGCGCTTGATCCGCTCTGCAAGACTTTCGTTACCCATGGTCTCGCGCAGTCTGTCCACAAGGATTGGAAATGCCAACGGAGTTGGCTTATCAATCAAGTTAAATACAGTCTCCTGGTTGGCGATGCGCTCTAGGGCGGCGCGCATGCGCGCCTCCTCCAGCTGGAACTCGTGCACCTCTTCATAGGCTTGGCGCAGAAGGAGGTTGTCCGGATCGTAATCTCGGAAAACTTCATACATCAGCTTGGTACTGTTAATGAGTTGCTTGGTGGTAATGTTTTTGCCTGGATATCCGGTGAACACTAAGCCTGAAATCTGGGCGATGTCTCGGAATCGGCGCTGCATCATCTCGCTCTCATTGAGGCTGCTCACCAAATCTTCTCGCAAGTGCTCTAACGAGAATATATCGCTGTCCAGACCGTCTTCTATGGGGATGGGCTGATCGCTGTAGAGTTCGAAGCCGTAATCGTTCATAGCAATGCTAAAAGTCTGCTTCCCGAAATGACCGAGGCGGTAGGAAAGCAGCGACGCCAACCCTTCGTGTACCAATCGCCCCTCGAAGGGATATACGAACAGGTGGTGGCCCTCTTTGTCCTCGAGATACTCAATCAGGAATTGGTCCCTAGTAGGTACAGTAGAACGCTCCTTCTGCAAGGAGATGATGGGCTGCACAAGGGCAAGCTCTGGATCTTCAAAAGAATCTCGCGTGGCCGATTCCTCCAACTTCTCCCTCAAAAAATAACCCAGCTCAGCACTAAGCGGCATCCTTCCGCCCATGTACGAGGGGACCTGTCCTTTCTTTTGTTTAGAGAGCCTAACGGTGGCCTCCACCCCTTTGAACCGAACGAGCTCCAAGCACCTTCCGGCAAACCAAAAAGCATCGCCGGGAATGAGTTTGGAGATAAAATACTCTTCAACTTGGCCCAAGAATTTGCCTTTCTGAAGCTTCACCTTGACCATCGTAGAGCTTACAATGGTGCCGATGTTAAACTTGTGGCGCGTGCTCACCTTTCGCGAAATGACTTTGTACACGCCCTCCTCGACAACCACTTTGTGAAAGTCGTCGTAACTCTCGAGGCTCTCGCCGCCGCGAACAATAAAGTCCAAGCACCAATTCCATTCCTCATCACTCACCGAAGCAAAGCTGGTCGTTCCACGAACCTCAGCGAGCAACTCTCCGCTTCTAAAGCCGTCGCTCACCGCAAGGGTGACCATGTATTGGATCAACACATCCAAGCTCCTTAAATATGGCATTCTGTCCTCGTTGGCCTTCTCATCGACCGCCTTCCTCAATGCTGCACATTCCAACAGCTCCAAACTGTGCGTGGGCACAAAATGAATCTTTGAGGTTGCCCCTGGCCGGTGGCCCGATCGACCCGCACGTTGCACGAACCTACTGACGCCCTTGGGCGATCCTATTTGCACTACGCAATCCACCGGCCTAAAATCGACCCCTAAGTCCAAAGAAGAGGTACAGACTACGGCCTTGAGTCGGCCATCATATAGCGCCTCTTCCACCCAAGCGCGCACCTCTTTCGAAATGGCACTGTGGTGCATGGCCAATATACCCGCCAACGAAGGGTCCGCGGCCAATATCTGCTGGAACCAAATCTCTGCCTGCGCACGAGTGTTAGTGAATATCAGGGTGCTCTGATTCTCGTGAATGAGCGGCACCACTTGATCTAACAATCTGATGCCCAAGTGCCCTGCCCACGGCAAGGTCTCCACCTCCTCAGGCAACACGGGCTCAATAACCAAGGACTTTTCAATATTGGCCTTTATGATCTGCGGCTCCGCGCTTGGTTCGGCGCCCATGAGGATCTCCATACTCTCCTCCATGTTGCCGATGGTGGCACTAATGCCCCATGTCCGCAATTCTGGCTGAAGCGCTCTAAATTTTGAGAGAAACAATTCACATTGCACTGCCCTTTTGCTGCCCATCAGCTCGTGCCATTCGTCAATAACGACGGCGCGTAAGTTTTTGAAGAGCTTGGCGTAGCCCTTGTTGCTGAGCATCACATGGATGCTTTCAGGCGTGGTGATTAATATCTGGGGGAGTTTCTTCTTTTGCGCCTGCTTGACCTTCTGCGTGCTGTCTCCTGTGCGGACGCCCACTTCCCACTCTGCGCCTAAAGCCTGAACGGCTCGCTCCGCGCTCTGGTGGATCTCCTTCGCTAGTGCACGAATGGGCGTGATCCAAATCAGTTGAACGCCATCGCACGACTTAGGGTCCTCCTTCATGCGCTCCACACCCTCGGCGATGCCCGGCAACAGCAACGAATAGGTTTTACCGCTACCCGTTGGAGCATTGACTAGGCCACACCCGCCATCGAGGTAGGTGCTCCATGCTTGCAATTGAAACGGGAAAGGCTTCCAACCTTGGTCGGAAAACCAGCTGCGGCATCTATGAAGCGCTCCCGCAGAAGACATCTAGCTTTTAATTTTTGCGACGAGCCACTGGAATTGGTCCAGGAACTTTGGATAATTCAAATTGAAATGCTCTTCAGAAGGGTTTCCGCTCTCGTCAAAGAGGTTTCCAGCGCCACTCACCTTGAGGTTGTTCGGCAGTAAAATACCGCCCACGTACATCGCCCAAGAGTGGAAGGCGTGCCATGCGTTTAGCCCACCAAAAGGACCCGAACTCACAGTGACAGCGGCCATTGGCTTTAGATCAAATTCTGGACGGAAGTAATCCAGGGCATTCTTCATAGCGCCGGGCATCCCGCCGTTGTATTCTGGGAAGACGAACAACAGGCCGTCAGCATCGGTCAATGCAGCACGCATCATAGGGATCTGAGGAATGTCCCGACCGGTATCAAAATTTGGAAAATCTAGTTCGCGCAAGGAAATAACGGTAGCGCGCACACCCTCTTTGGCGTTGAGTTCGTCGCAGAGGAATTGTGCAATCTTAGCAGAATTGGACCCGGAACGCGGGCTTCCTTGAATTACAGATATGTTCATTGTAGGGGCTTTTGTTTTCAAACAAGCCCTTAAAGAAAAAGGTTCTAAACCTTCTTTCCGAATTTTGGAACGCGGAAGTAATCAGAATTTGCATCTGGGGCGTTTTTCAGCGCCTCTTCCTTTGGCAGCATGCCTTTTGCTTCGTCCTCACGCATCACATCAGTGCTCTCGCTCATCTGTGTCAAAGGCTCCACACCTTCAAGATCTAAGGCGTCGATCTGTGCAACAAACTCAAGAATCTTGCCCATATCGCCCTGCATCTCCTTCAACTCTTCTTCGCTGAGTTCAAGGCGGCTCAAATGTGCCAAATGTTTGATTTGCTCTAGACTGATGCTCATGCTTCTTTCTTTACTTCAAAGGTAAGGCAACTTTCCCCTCGTGGCCCCAATTTTTCAAATCTTTAGCCAATGCGAGGTAACAACGATCACTTAATTCTTGTACCGGATTGTCCGATTCTAAATCGGGCCAAAATTCACCTAAAACCTTAGTATCTACAAATCCTAATGATGACTTTTCACCCCAGTCGCCTAAGCGAAATTTGTTTTGATAAATGCTCATCAAGACTACAGGCACATTGTTGTCCACAGCCAGCTTAAATGCTCCCGCCTTGAAGGGCCCAAGCAAGTGTTTTTGCGGCGGAATACCGCCCTCGGGGTAAATCACTACGCTGAAGCCGTCTTTAACGCGCTGATCGGCATCGCGCATCGCTTGTTTGCGGCCAGCAAATGAGCTGCGGTCTACAGGTATGGATGTTTGCTTGAAGAAGTAGCCAAACAGCGGTAACTTCAAAAGCTCAGCCTTGCCCATGAAAACGGCTGGAGAAGGCGCTGCCAAAAAGGTCATTGGAATGTCGAGGTCCGAGCCGTGGTTTGCGGCTAATACATACGGCCCTTGGTGCTTTAACTGATACCTCTTTGGACGAGGAATAATGCCCATCAAGATCAAGTAGATTCGGGACCATAATTTACCCACACGAAAGAAAGCGTCGTATTTCGCCCCAGGCCGTGCAAATACCAAAAGAAGCGGCAACAACAATAGGATGGAAACCAGTGCACAGACGTAGTACCAAAGATGATGAATATAGCTTCCGAGTGTTTTCACGGCGCTAATGTAACATATGTCACATAGTTATCCGAGGTAACTAAATAGTTTTGAATACGTTAAATATCCACATAACCGCACGATGAAAAATATTACACTCGCATTCGTCTTCTTATCAACCTTCGTGAATGCCCAAAGCACATTCCCCTTCGATATTGTTTTAGAAGCGGTAAACGTTTCCGGAGCACCTGGACTACAGTCCTACAGCAAGGCGGAACATAATGGCGATTGGCTTATTCTGGGAGGGAGGACTGATGGACTACACCAACGTCAACCTTGGCAAGCTTTTGATGCTGCAGGACACCACTTGAATGCTGTGGTTATAAATCCAGATTCGTCCACTGTTCATTGGGCGCCATTAAGTGGACTCAATAATGACACACTCGTGGCTCAATTGAGTGGAACAAACGCAAATTTTACGCAGGTTGGCGACTACCTATTTATTGTCGGCGGTTACGGCTTGTCCGCTGAGTCCGTTCATATTACCCACCCCATGTTGACTGTTGTAGATGTGCCTTCTGCCATTGCTTCAATCAAATCCAACGGCACACTGGACAGCACAGATTTTGCCGTGTTTACAGATGAAGACTTCGCGGTAACCGGAGGGAAACTTATGCACCTAAACGGTACGTTTTGGTTGGTTGGCGGCCATCGTTTCGACGGTCAATATAATCCTATGGGACACAACACCTACACCCAAAGCTACACAGAAGAAATTTTGCCTTTTACCGTCAGCGGCGCCTTCCCTAATTTGACCGTTTCGAAATTGGATCCTATCAAAGATACTGACGAGTTGCACCGTCGGGACTACAATGTGACTTACATGACAGACGGTTCGGACTACTACTTCAACATTTGGTCGGGAGTGTTTCAAAAAACTGCGAATTTACCCTACCTCAATGCTGTAGAGATTCACGACACCACATTGACTTCCGTTCCCAATTTTAGCCAATACCTCAACCATTACCATTGCCCGTCGCTGTCGCTTTACGGACAGAGTCAAAGCGCTATGTACACTGTATTCTTTGGAGGTATTGCACAGTATTATTATTCAAACGGGACCATGATACAAGACAACAATGTTCCATTCGTCAACACCATAGGTATCGTTGAAAATCGAGGCGGCACCTATTCGGAAACGAAGTCCTCGGTCACAATGCCTGGACTCTTGGGTGCAGGTGCAGAGTTCTTTTTAGACGAGGAGTTAGTGCAAAACCACCACATACTGCAGGCCGACTCTATTGGTACAGACACCACGTGGACAGGATACATTTACGGCGGCATCTCGTCGCCAGCGGCCAATGTGTTTTTTGGCGGCATGACCAATCAAAGCACTGCAAGCTCCACGATCTACCGAGTTGGACTGGTGCGCAACAGCGGTTTAAGCTCTAACGAAGAGTTGCCGAAATCGACCCTAGAATTATTGGTTGCGCCAAACCCTTCGAAGGAGCGCCTCATGGCACAATTCAAGGCAGCAGAAAACGGCACCGCCAACTACATTGTTATTAACCCCCAAGGAAAAGTGATTGCTAAGGGTTCTATAAAAGTTGAGGCCGGCAAAAATGTACTGAACCTTGGTACTCTTAACGCTGCCTCAGGCAACTACATTCTTCAGGTTGAAGCTGCAGGTCAGAAACAACAAATTCAGTTTAACTGGAACTAGAATCCGAGCTTTGTACGAACGCGATCCAAGGTAGCCGCCGCTACTGGCCGTGCTTTCTCTGCACCTACATTCAAAGCGGCCATAACCTCATCCGGGTTG
>OBNQ01000027.1_pt1 | contig 22883 bp, 22 predicted proteins | sample 1494201 | NCBI WGS metagenome assembly OBNQ01 (sample SAMEA3275557, study PRJEB22092) | marine metagenome | biome: ENVO 01000043; feature: ENVO 00000569; material: ENVO 00002150 | collected 2014-06-21T11:00:00+00 | depth 2 m
TCATGTTGATTGTGAAAACCAACATGAATGACCTGCAAGGCATCGCCTTGAACAGTTTTTAAATGCGCGTGCAAAAATTTTTGAAACTTCCACACATAGTGTAGGAAGTCCTCTTTCATCGATTTGGGGGCTTGTGATTACTCGACGACTTCTCCAGTCCAGGCTAAAATACCGCCTTTAAGATTAACGGTTTCGGCAACGCCTAATTGATCTAATAATTGACAGGCCTGTGCGCTTCTTGCGCCAGAACGACAATAGATATAATAGGATTTGTCTTTTGCAAGTTCATTTGCTGCATCCATAAAAGTCTGGGGTTGACGAATATCGATTAAAGTAGCACCGGGAAGATGTTTTTCATTAAACTCTTCTTCTGTGCGAACATCGAGTAATACGGCATTCGCTGCTGCTAACCTAAAGCTTCACCGCGGCCTCTAACGAAGCCGCTATTTCTAGATTGTACGGAGGCATTCACTACATGCCGGCCATCGAGATTGGCGTGCGCCAAGGACGCACCTTAGGGGCCTACCTAGATGCCAATTTAACGACCTATATCGGAGATGAATAAGCCGTTCAAATGGGCGTTGCATATCAACTTTTTTGTGTACGCCATCCTACTGAACAGTGTAGGAATCGTCATTCTAAAAAGCATTAACAACTATGGCGTAAGTGAAGTGCAGGCCAGCACCCTTGAGCTCTTCAAGGATATGCCTGTTGCCATCGTTTCCTTCCTCATTGCCAGCTTTGTCCCTCGCATTGGCTACAAGAAAATCATGGTCATTGCGCTGTCCATTACCTCACTGGGGTTGATACAGATGTGGGCGGGAAATAGCTTTGTCTCTTCGCAAATCCTCTTTGCCATCGTTGGATCTTCGTTTGCCCTGATCAAGGTTGCGGTATACGGGTCTATAGGCGAAGTAACTTCAGGAGAAAAAGAACACAATGCGCTGATGAGCTCCGTAGAAGGAACCTTCATGTTCGGTATTGCCTTGGCCTACTTCCTTTTCCCGGCTTTTAACAGCGAAACAGACCCAAGCGCTTGGCTCAACGTATACCTCCTACTGACTGGTTTTGTTCTAGTAGCCGTGGCCTTTCTTGCGCGCATTCCAGAGCTTCCAAAAGAGGAAAACAGCAAGCCCCTTAGCGAAGAGTTTTCTGCTATGCTCGGACTAATCGCCAAGCTTTTAGTTGTCGTATTCGTCTTCTCTGCTTTCCTATACGTGATGGTAGAGCAAGGGATCATGACTTGGCTGCCAACGTTCAACGAGAAAGTATTAGCGCTGAGCGAAAGCAACAGTATACGTATGGCCAGTATCCTTGCCATTACGCTGGGATTAGGTAGAATCCTTGGGGGGCGATTAAGCGAGCGCTTCCACTGGACACTAGTCATCTCTGGTTCGATTATCGGAGCCCTGCTCATGGTCGCCTTTGTCCTCCCACAAGCCCTAGACCATGAAATAAGCGAGGATGCCACCATGATCTTTGGCCTGCCTGTACTCGCCTTTATCTTCCCACTAGTAGGACTCTTCATTGCCCCAATCTACCCGCTATTAAACAGCGTAGTGCTCAGTGCCCTGCCTAAGAAAATGCACAGCCCAATGACCGGCCTTATCGTGCTGTTTTCTGCTACGGGCGGTACCCTTGGTTCCCGAATCACTGCCTTCTTTTTTGAACGACTGGGCGGTGGTGCATTCTACTTCACATTGGCACCTATGACGCTCCTGCTCATCGCAGTATTTGTCTTGAGAAGATTGACCAAGAAAGCGTAAATTCTCAGGGTGAATACGATTGATCAACTTCTTGGCGAACTCTTTGTCGACTTGCACACGAGCGGCATCTGGGAAGATGAGAAATACATCAGCGATGCAGAACTCACTACTCCCATTGACGAGGTTTTGGCCCTTTACAAGGAAGAAAAATCCGGAGCCAATTTTGACCTAAAATCATTCTTCGAAAAACATTTCCAACAGGTGGAAGCTGTGGAGGTCGATTTTGCTGCTAATCCCAACCGTTCACCTGAGGATCATATTAAAGCACTCTGGCCTTTTTTGCACCGCAGTGCCGACCCTACAGATGTGCTCAGCACGAAAGTTCCCCTTCCACACTCCTACATCGTACCTGGAGGCCGGTTTCAAGAAGTCTATTATTGGGACAGTTACTTCACACAGTTAGGCCTCCTCGCGCACGGACACCGCTCTTGGGTGGGCGACCTGCTAGACAACTTTGCACACTTTATAGATACCTACGGACACATTCCCAACGGCAACCGCACTTACTTCTTATCGCGCTCTCAGCCCCCTTTCTTTTCGCTCATGGTTGATGCGTATGCCAAAGGTGCTGAAGAGCCTATGGACGTCTACGAACGCTATCTACCGGCACTAGAAAAGGAATATGCCTTCTGGTCCGCCGAGCAGCGCAATGAAGACGGGAAAACTACGTATTGGGACGCTGGAAACTCGCCCAGAATTGAGATGTACCGTACCGATCTAGAATGGGAATCACACGCGAAAAAACAGCCCCTTTTCTTCCAGCACCTACGTGCTGCTTGCGAAAGCGGTTGGGACTTTTCCTCAAGGTGGCTCAGTGATCCTATGGACCTGGGCTCCATACATACCATGGATATCGCCCCTTTGGACCTCAACGCCCTCCTTCTCTTTCTCGAAGAACTCCTGTTCAATCTCACCGGAAACAAGGTCTACGAAGATGCCGCATACAAGCGAAAGTTCAAGCTTCAAACAGAGTTCTTTACCGAAGACGGCTTCCAAGACATTGACCTAAGAAGTGGTGCTGGCACAGGCGCTGTGAGCGCCGCGGTGTTCTATCCGCTCTTTATGGGAGCAGCAACGGCCGACCAAGCGGCGTTTACCGTAGAACACCACCTCCCTCAATTACTGGAAACTGGTGGACTTTTGACCACCCCTATCCAAAGTGGTCAACAATGGGATGCCCCAAACGGTTGGGCGCCTTTGCAATGGATTGCAGTGATGGGTTTAGACCGTTACGGATTCAAAGAGGAGGCCCGAGACCTCGCCACAAGATGGGTACGCACCTGTGATATTATTTATCATGCCCGGGGCAAATTCGTTGAAAAGTACAATGTAGTTGAACCAGAAAACCTAAGCAAAGGCGGAGAGTACGACGTCCAAGATGGCTTTGGATGGAGCAACGGCGTATACATTGCCATGCTCGAATACCTCAAAAAATAACGCTTAGCTACCGGCCAAGGGAGAACCAAAAATCCCTACCGCCATTTCCGCCCATAGGATGGCGAATAAGAGCATCAATAACAGCATTACTGGCCACCTTCCTTTCTTCGGCAATGAGCGCCATAGAAGCAACTCTACACAAGCAACAACAAAGATTAATGCGCCACCTATTAAGAAGTCAAATGGCGACCAATCAACGTTTTCGCTAAAAAATCCTCCAATCAACGGAATAGATAAAAGCAAGGCGGTTGCAATGGCTGGCCAGTGCCAGAGTGGTTTAGTCTGTGACATGGGTCTAAGGTTTCCTTTAAGATACAAAAAACCCCGGCGCTGCGCGCTGGGGTCTGTTCGGGCTTTCGCCCATAATTTTACTGCTTCACTAGAATAGCACCAAAGCCACCGCCTGAAGCCAAACGAACATCAAAGCTATCGCCGTTCACATACGTTTTCGTTTCAATAGTTACTGCATACGGATTGGTTTCCCAATCAGCATCGTCTGCGTCGCGATAGATTTGTGCCTCATAAGTAGCTCCTTCCTCAAGGAAGTCTAGCGCAATACTCAGCTGGTGTTCTCCGTCGGCATTTGCAGCGCCTAGGTACCAGTTATCGTTCTCCTTCGGTGTGCGCGCCCAAGCCACATATTGGCCTACTTTTCCTGCAACGGGAATACTACGCTCCCAATCAACTGCAACATCTTTAATGAACTGCAACCAATCCAAATGCTTTTCGTAATTCTCAGGAAGGTCGCACGCCATTTGAATAGGCGACGGAACAACTACATACAAACCAAATTGCTGGCCCACAGTCGAGCGAACTCTATTATCGCCATCAGGGCCGCTCTTAGTTTCCAATTGGAACACCCCAGGCGTATAATCCATTGGGCCGCTCAAGAATCTTGTAAAGGCCATGGTTGGAATGTGATCCACGTAGTTTCCTTTCTCAATACTCCACGCATTGAACTCTTGTCCACGGGCACCTTCGCGAGCTACCCAGTTCGGCCATGTTCGCTCCAATCCAGTTCCCTTTATTGGCTCGTGAGTGTTCACGGCAATCTGATAGTCATACGCTTTCTTAACAGCATTATTATAGTGGTTTACCATCCATTGACCGTGATGGTATTCTCCCTTTGGCAATAGCGGACCCACATAGCCCGACTTCACCAAATGAATATCGTTGGCTTGCATCAAGGCATAAGCAGTATCCATCTGTTGGTCATAAGTACGCGGTGCCGCCGAAGTTTCGTGGTGCATCACCAAACTCACGCCTTTGCTTTTTGCATATTCTTGAAGCTCTTTCAAATCATAGTCTGGATAGCTCGTCACAAAATCGAACACCCCTTCACGATCGTCAAAACCAATCCAGTGCTCCCAGCCCGTGTTCCAGCCTTCCACCAAAACACCGCTAAATCCGTGCTCGGCGGCAAAGTCTATATACATACGTGTGTTTTCATTGTTTGCCCCGTGGCGGCCGTGCTCACGACCGTCGTCAATCCACGTGCCCATGTCCTGAGTCATGCCATAGTCCCAAGTGCTTTTGCCCATGTGCATCTCCCACCAAATACCTACATACTTCTGTGGCGCAAACCACTCTGAGATATCGCCCATTTGGTTCGGCTCATTCAGATCGTACATCAAGTGTGATGCTAGCAAATCAGTCGCTTCATCACCCAAAGTCACCATTCTCCAAGGCGTTTTAAACGGCGTTGGTATGGTTGCCTTATTGCCGTCCTCGCGACCTACAAGCGAACTCACAAATCCTGTTTTGCCCTCGCGCAACAACGTCATGCCGGAATAATTTACAAGCGCTGCCTCGTGAATGCTCATGTGCGTTCCGTCCTTGTATTCAAACGTCACGGGTGTGCTAACGCTATTCTCCAAAATAACCGTTGCCGCCAAATTCGGGTGATTGACCTTGCTCAAGGCATCAATCTCGCTCACTTTAGTGTGATTATACGGGTGCTCATATATCTCCCAGTCGCCCGGAATCCAGTGAGCCATGGCGTCTTCAGACAAGTTGAATTCAGACTTCTCAGCCTTCACAACCAGCTGTCCTTCTTCCTGCTCAGGAATCAAATAACGGAAGGCAAAACCGTCATTCGCCGCTCTAAATACAACACCAAGAGTTCTGCCTGTTGGAACATGCGTAAAGTTGAATGTAGCCTCGGTATGCGTGTACGAAAGCTCGGTATTCGAACCCCACTGCATCGTGTAAGCATCGCTTACTTCTTTTACATCTACTGTGGCCAATTCAAATCCGTCCAAAAGATCCTCTGCCTCTGCAAAATCGAACCCAAGGGTCGACGAACCTATGACCTCTTTGCCATTAAAGTCTACGGTATATTGAATAGCTCCCTTGGAAGTGAGGCCAACGCTCACTTGAACGTTACCGTCTGGGCTGGAAACCACCTCCTTCGGTCCTGTACAAGCCGCAAGAGTCAACCCAATGAAAAGTAGTGTTACCTTTTTCATCATTTATCGTGTTGTTAGTGTGTAATCTTTGTTTACTACAAGATCCGCGTCATTCCGCAAGGCGCTAATGATCCCATGTTCTCTTTCTAAAACGCGCTGAATAAAATCATCCACAACCTCTCGGTTACGCGCCAATCTATTTTCCTTGGTGTCCACATAGGTGTGCTCAAAAAATATCCCAACCTCACCATCGCGCTTCTCACCAAGCACATATGTGCCTTCTATAACTGCGACTTCAACCTGATCAGCCTCCATCTTCTTCCACTCTTTCGTGTCCAATTCCCAATTCATCTCCGGCACCTCCACAGCAGCAACTGCAGGATTCAAAACCTGATCAATGACCCCATTCAACAGCTTCCAGTCGACCTCGCCGAGCCCGATCCACTCAAAGTCCTCCACCCGTTTATTGTGGTTCTGTCGCGGCGGAAAATGAAAATACTCGTCCTGTGATATCAACATAGCCTTCTTCCCTTGTGCCTCAAATTCTTTCACAATAGCCTTCGCCAAAGTGGTCTTGCCACAGCCGCTCTCGCCACTCACTCGGTAGACCTTAGCCGGCGATTTTTGAACCACCTCCCGAGCCAATTCCTCAGCAATCTTCTCTGCCTTGGCCATCAGCATCTGCAACCTTCGTTCAAAAATCGCAGTGAACGATTCACCTTGGTCCGCTGCCGCGGCGGCAATCAAATAAGACCCGGCAGAAAAGCACAGGTTCTTTACGCCTCCCGGCTTCAAATCCGGATAGGAATAATATTCCGCAAAAGGATGATCCGCCATAGATCCTTGTAGCATACCCTCATAGGTAACCATATAGGCATGGTCCACATCAACCAAGGTATTCATCGCAGCAGCCATAAAGCCCTGCGTCAACCCCCAAACACCCCCGTTATGGAAATGACCTGGATGGTTTTTGAAGCTATATGCATAATTTGAGGCAATAGCACCCCATAACCCGTGGTATTCATCAATAATGGGCCAGTGTGCAGGCGCCAATGAGCCGCCTACTTCTTCACGCAAACGCTCGACCATCTTTTTAGTTGTCGATTCACTTGTCATCCCTAGAAGCATAGAAATACTCCATCCCAATGTGTCTATGTGATTCAGTGTAGAACCTGGAGTGAAGCTCATCAAAATACGTTCACCGCCTTCCATAGAGTCTACCTTCGTCAACTGAGCAGGAGTAAACAAAATCTCCGTTTGAGCAGGCTCGCCAAAGAAGTGGTACTTGACCACACCTGAAATTTTCTGGGCCTTATTTGCATATTTCTCAGATGAAAGTAACCTAGATGCTTTTCTTAACATCCAGTATCTCAACACATTATTGAGTAGAATATAGCCTTCAACTGGATACTCATCTGCCCAGTTACTACTGGCAGGCGAATACATCAAATGCTTGTTGTTGAACTCCCAAGCCTGGGCTCGTCGTTCAATCTCTTCTATAGCAACGGCAACACCATCTTTTATACTAAAGTCATGTGCCACTTCCATATAAGATAGTGCTGTTACGGCCCACCAAAAAGGACTGTCTGTGCGACCTACAGGCCCGCCATAGCTTTGTACAGAGCGATCTCCATCGTTATTGAAGCTCACGTTTGACGGAAACGCGCCCCCCTCGCCAACTGCGTCCAATAAATTAAGGACACTTCTCTTAACCGCTGGGTAAAGCTCTTCTTTTCCGTGTGACAATACTGCTAAAGAAGCAATAGCGCTATCCCTCGACCAGAGACGCGCGTAGTTGTCCGTATCTTGAGCGGTAGCGACAAAGCCAAAAGTCTTGGCTGAATTTGCCAATACTGACCACGCTTCTTTTTTAAATTTATGATTCACAGCGTTTTAAACTATATTAGTCTAGGTTATCTAGTAGAAAATAAAGTGCGCTCATTGAAGCTGCGCCCATCTCTAAACTACGTGGATGGATAGCATCAATGTTGTCCCTAGCACTATGGTGAAAATCAAAGTATCGCTGACTTTCCGGACGGTATCCGATAAAGAAGTTGTCGTAGCCGCGAAGCGGGCTTAAATCGGCTCCGCCGCCGCCTTTTGCAAAGACATGAAGACCATAAGGGCTCAGCAAGCTCTTAAATGTTCTTACTTGCTCGATACGGTCATCATCTGCGCCAATGCCAAACCCTCTTGGAACATCGCCGCCGCCGTCGCTTTCCATGGCAACCCAATGATGTACTCCATTTTCCTTGGCCCAACGTGCATATTCCTTCGCACCGTCCAATCCAAATTCTTCGTTCGCCCAGAGGACCACACGAATCGTTCTCTTGTTCTGATAGCCGGCCTTACGCATAAGGTTCGGCACCTGCATAGCATGAGCACATCCAGCGCCATCATCCTGTGCGCCTTGACCCAAATCCCAAGAGTCTATGTGGCCGCCAACAAGCATGATCTCTTCGGGCTTTTCGCTCCCTTTGAAATCGGCAATCATATTATAATTAGTTGCCGTGCCTTGAACACCGCAATCCAAATACAATTCTAATTCGACCTTACCAGCTTCCAACATCGCGCTCAGCTTATCTGCCGCTTGCCAAGAAATCGCGGCCGATGGCACCTTTACTTCACTATCTCCATAACTCATCGCACCAGTGTGTGGTAAATCGTCACGAAGTAAGGTCACAGAGCGCATGACCGTCGCAACGGCGCCGTACTTTCCTGCTTCCATAGCGCCCGCCCAACGGTACTTTACTGCACCGCCATAGGCGTTAAACGTGCTAATCAAACTGTGGTCCATGTAGGTGTTGTAGAAAACAATTTTTCCCTTGATTCCTCCTTCGCCCAATGCTTCAAGCTCTTCAAAAGAACCTACCTCAACAACTTGCGCTTTAACACCTCCCGCAGGAGTAGGCACAGATCCGCCTAATGCTGTCGTGGGCAGGGAAATTGGTCCTCCATCGGCATACACTTTCGACCATTCATCGCCGCGGTGCCACTTAGGAACTTCCACCGGCTGAAGCCAAGCTGTATCTGCGCCGGCATCAAGCATCATTTGCATCGAATAACGAGCCGCCTGGTTCGAAGCTTCCGACCCACTAGGGCGTGGACCTATTTCGGTACAGATGTGGTGAAGCCATCGGTAGCCTTGCTGTTGGCCCAACGCTTCCGTGTAAATAGCCTTAATTACCTCTTTTGCGTCCTGTGGAGCTTCTTGCGAAAAACCTGTAAGGCCAAAAAGGAGGAAGAGGAAAAGGGTAAGTTTTTTCATGTTAACGTCTTTTTCTGTTGCGCGTTTGTTGCGAGATCGCCGGAGAAAAGGGAACCAATCCCAAGGCTGTGATCTCGGCCACTTCTGCCGCCTTTTGAGTTAAGTATTCTTTATCGGCCGCAACACCTATATCGCGTTTGTTTCTATGCTTTGCGTCTACAATATACAGCGTCCACACCTTTTCTTCTTTCGTAGCTAGCATCCCGGCGTAGGAGCCGTATTGACTGCTCATGTTTAGGCCAATTAAAACCATCTGTTCGCCGTCATTTACAGCCTCCCAAATGCCAAATTTTAGCCCAAAGACAGAGAAATACCTGCGGTATCCTTTCGTTGTAAACTGCGTACCTCTGCGCGCTGTAATGCCCAATAAGGGCACCAACAAAAATCCGAATCCCTGGTATTCACCTGACGCTATAGTAGCCACACAGATAATGCCTACCAACAAATAAAACCGAAACGGCTCGGGAAAGGCCTTCCCGTTTCTGATATCTACCTCACTAGTAGACACCTGCCGCGCCTTGCATTAAAAGTCCACATATATATGCGCCGTAGGTGCCTAACGCATACCCTAAAACAGCGAGAAGTACGCCTACCGGCGCAAGTGCTGGGTGGAAGGCTGCGGCTACCACTGGAGCACTAGCTGCACCTCCAATATTGGCCTTCGAACCCACCGCGAGGAAGAAATACGGCGCCTTAATAATTTTAGCAACCAGGAACATCAATCCAACGTGAATAATCATCCATACTAAGCCTACTGCAAAGAGGCCTGGATTTTCAAATACCTCCATGACGTTCATGCTCATTCCTATGGTCGCTACAAGGATGTAGATGAAAACAGAGCCTACCTTCGAGGCTCCCGCGCCTTCAAGGTTTCTTGCTTTGGTAAAACTTAGCGCGATGCCTATTGTGGTGGCTATAACCACCAACCAAAAGAAGCCGGAAGTCAGGCTGAATTTGGCTAAAACCGGGTAGTTTGCACTAATGAATGGCGCTATAATATCGCTTAAGCCGTGTGCTAACCCTGTTGCCCCAAATGCAATGGCCAAAATGTAGATGAGGTCGTTAAATGTTGGGATTTTCGAAATGCTTGCGGTATACGCCTCCATCTTTTCTTGGAGCGTCAGCACCGAAGATGCGTCTGCGCCAAAACGGGCGTCAATGTTTTTTGCTTTTGCCACCCCAATAAGCAGGAACGCCATCCAGAGTTCAGCGACTAAAACATCTACAGTTACCATTGCTGAAAAAATACCTTCGCTTACTGCAAAGACTTCCTTCATAGCCGCCTGATTAGCTCCACCGCCAATCCACGATCCTGCCACAGTCGTCATACCGCGCCAGATCTCCTCGGGGTTTGCCCCGACTATGTCCGGAGCAATAACGCTAAACAGTAGGATCGAAATTGGCCCTCCGATAATTACACCTACGGTTCCCGTGAAGAACATGATCAATGCTTTTGGCCCGAGTTTTCTCACCTCACCGAAATCAATGCTCAGGGTCAAAAGAATAAGGGCAGCGGGAAGTAAATAACGCGAAGCCATGAAATACAATCGGCTTTGCTTAGGGTCTATAATTTCAAATGTAGTAAGCAGTGAGGGCAGGAAATAACACAGTAAAAGTGCAGGGATGTACTTGTAAAACTTCTTCCAGAATGGACGCTCACTTTTTGAGGTTAAAAAGATCCCGCCAAGCATCGCAGCAAGAATACCAAAGAGCGTCGCGTCGTTGGTAATCAAAGGGTGTATTTCGTGTGTCATTGTTCGAGTGTTACTAGTTCTATTCGGGCTATTTCGCTCGCTAAGATATTGGAATCAAAGCTATGTGCGCCTTCGTAGGTGTTGACCTCTGGGTGAAGGTTAAATTCTTTTGTATAAAGCCCACATCGCTCCTGCTTCTTTTCTTCGTCAACATACGGGTCTTGCGTACCAAACCAGGCACTCATATACATTGCCCTAAGTGCCTCTTGGCTACTATCACCTAGGTCAGGTGGCCAACTTCCTGCCCAAGCCAATAAGCTTTGAAATGGCACCTCTGAGTGTCCTAAAAAACGCATTCCGGTTGCTACCCCTTGGCTAAACCCAACCATATGTAATCGTGCATTCGGAGCTTCGGTCAGCGCCCATCGACATACCTCGTTTAAATACAGACGCTGGTTTTCTATATCTGTAAGTCTATCCTCCTTAGTCATCCACGAGGCGCCCACACGCCCCTCGGTTCCTTGGAGGTAAAATTTATGTGCACCTTGCGGGAATACAAAGGCCCGAGTAGGTGTAACCAAGCTTCTAAAGTGCCGTTGGAAATACTCTACGAGCTGGCCGTAGCCGTGCAATGCTATCCAAACATCCGTGGTCGATTCATTAAGCGTTCCTAAAACATCTACTCGTTGCTTCTGAGGAACTTCCAAGAAGAATTTTGACATTAGGCTCCTGGAAAATCTGGTTTACGCTTTTCAATAAATGCAGCTGTTCCTTCCTTGAAATCTTCGGTTTCAAAACAATCACCAAAGGCCTGGACCTCCACATCGTAGCCGACAGAACCTTCCAGAAGCCCGGCGTTTACAGACTCAATAGCATAGCCCATAGCTACAATACTGTTTTTCATAAATGACTTCGCCATAGTTTGTGCTGCCTCGAGTAGATCTGGCTGAGGAACCACTTGATTGACCAAACCGTAACTCAAGGCGGTAGGAGCGTCTATCATTTTTGCACTAAAAATCATTTCTAATGCCCTTCCCTTGCCAATAAGCTGCGGAAGACGTTGCGTACCTCCATAACCTGGAATTAGCCCCAGAGAAGTCTCTGGAAGACCCATACGCGCGTTTTCAGATGCAATACGTATATGTGCAGACATGGCCAATTCTAATCCGCCTCCTAGCGCAAACCCATTCACTGCTGCAATCACCGGTTTCGGAAATTCTTCGATCAGATTAAACACCGTCATGTGCCCAGTCTTTGCGAGCTCGGTTCCTTGTTCTCCATTGAACGAGGAGAACTCTTTGATATCTGCTCCGGCTACGAATGCTTTCTCGCCAGATCCCGTCAAGATAACAACCTTAGTTTCGGCATCCTCGCGAAGCAACTCGAAGGCGCTATTTAGTTCGCTTAACAACTCCTTGTTCAGGGCGTTCAACTGCTTAGGACGGTTCAATACTAATAATGTTATGCCGTCATTTTTCTCAACGATGAGGTGTTGGAATTGGTCCATGTTATTCTGTGGTAATAGGTAATTCAATAATAAATTCTGTGCCCTCAGGAGAAGTCTCAAACCTGATGTTCCCCTCAAAGTTTTCGATAAGGTTCTTCACCATCGCTAGCCCGAGTCCCATCCCGGAGCTTTTAGTGGTAAAGTTTGGTTCAAACACGCGCTCCTGCATCGGCTCTGGAATACCTTCACCGTTATCTCGAACACGAATAGTTGCTGTCGTTTCTTGCTTGCTTACCAAGATAAATATTTCGGCCTCGCGGCTCTCTGGAACACTTTGAATGGCATTTTTAACCAGATTGTGCATGATACGCGACCACTGTTCCTTATCAACCTTTGCATAAACAGGGCCCGAAGAAATAAAGCGCACCCCACGATCTGCGTACAAACCCACAGCTCTGTTGGTCTGGTAAGAAACATCAAAACGCTCCAACTTAAGTCCCGGCATCTGAGCGAACCTTGAAAAAGCCTCAGCAATGTGGGTCAAATTCTCTACCTCTTCCAAAAGATTGGTTGCCATCTCGCGAACCTCCTTGATGTCTTTTTCTCGCTCGATCATTTGTAAGGTTAGGCGCATTGGCGTAAGCGGGTTCTTAATCTCGTGTGCCACCTGCTGTGCCATCTCTTTCCAAGCACTTTCACGCTCACTAGTAGCAAGCTCCACAGCCGTGTGTTCAAGCTGTTCGACCATGTCGTTGTACTGTTGTATCAACTCGCCTATTTCGTCGTTAAAGCGCCAGTCTAATTTCTCGTTGGATTTGTTCAGTCGAACCTTCTTGAGCTGTTCAATTACCCTGCGCATGTTCTGGCTGATGTAATTCGACAATACAAAGGCCAATACAATGCCCAATAGCAACAAAAACAGGTATACATAGACCAACTGCTTCAGGTACTCAATCTCGCTATCTGGTATAGCGCTGTTGTCTACACGGTATAGTGTTTTTACGATAAGGTCTACCTCTTTGTTAGCATCAAGTATTTCGATCGTACTGATTAACAAATCGCCGGAATCATCAACCTTACGTCCCAAAGGAACTCTGCGGCCCCCCTTAGGAAATTCATTCAGACGCTCTGGCAAGACGCCTTGGTTTTCCGCTGCATTCACCGAGGCAGCGATGCGCTCACCCATAGGGTGATAAATGGCCAAATCTAATTTGTGAACGGAACCAATTTCATTCAATCGCTCGTTAAAGAGCGAGGACCACTCATCGTAGGATCTCGGTACACTGTCTTGACCCGAGATGACATATTCAATATGACTAATAATAGCGCGTTCTTTACGCTCCAGTCGTTGTATGTGATAGTCCGTGGTTTCTTCCTGAAAGTGAAACAAGCTAAACGCACCTGTAAGCAAAAATGCCAACAGCAGGTTCAACATCATGAACAAGAATGTACGTACTCGAAGGGTTAAAAAACGCATATCTCGAATTTAGGGCTTTCGCGCCTAGACCCGATAGTTTCTATGCGATTTATGCAAATTTTTCACGGAGTGGCTTCGTAGGAATTATAACTTTTCCTCCGAGTTTAACGCTCTTAACTTCTCCCTTCTTCAGAAGGCGCTGTGCAGTAGCTCTTGAGATGTCGAATAGCTCCATTAATTCAGCAATGCTGATAAATTCCTTCTCGAGAATTTCCGAGTGGGTCATGGTTAACAGGTTTAATGGTATGGTTGTCCCAATTTAAGTCAAAATGTATTTGACGCAATTGAAATAAAAATTTAGTCTCAAAAGAGACAAAAAATCCCCTTCAGCGCATTGCCGAAGGGGATTCTGTATAGTTGTTGCGAGGATGTTTATCCAGCGAGTGCGTCTGCGCCGCCAACAATCTCCAAAATTTCATTGGTAATTGCCGCTTGACGAGCCTTATTGTATTCCAACTTAAGGTCGCCCTGAAGTGCTTTCGCATTATCTGTTGCTTTGTGCATCGCCGTCATACGAGCACCGTGCTCAGAGGCATTAGCGTCAAGTAATGATGCAAAGAACTGCGTCTTTAACGAAGTAGGGATCAAATCTTCAAGAATCTCTGATTTCGTAGGCTCGTACAAATACTCTGTAGTATCTACTGGACCGTCTACTTCCATAGAAATCGGAAGCATCTGCTCTGAAGTTGGCTCTTGAACTGCTGCGTTACGGAACGCATTGTATACCAAAACTACTTTGTCAAACTCTCCTGCTAAGTAACCGTCCATGAGTTTTTGTGCATATTCTGATGCCGCCTCAAACCCAATGTTATCCCAAAGCTCAGGATTGCGCTCCACAAGACGTGAATCGTCTTTAAACGCGTCGCCTGCCTTCTTACCAATAGCTACAATGCTGAAGTCATCGTTGCTGTCGGCCATCAAGGCTTTTGCCTTCTTTACTACGCTAGAGTTAAACGCGCCACAAAGACCACGGTTTGAAGTGATCACAACCACACGAGTGCGGTTAGTATCACGAACAACGCCGTATGCGTTTTCACTACTGTCGAGTGTAGAAGAAGCTTTTTGCAGAATTTCAGTCAATTTAGACGCATAAGGACGCATCTGTACGATAGCATCTTGCGCCTTCTTCAACTTAGCAGCACTTACCATCTTCATTGCTGAAGTGATCTTCATTGTGCTACCAATAGAAGTAATTCTAACTCTTAGCTCTTTTAAATTCGCCATATCTGGGAATGTTTAGACGCTGCGCCAAGGCGCAGCGCTAAGTTTCTTTTTATGCTTCGTACGTCGGCAAAACCTCAGCAACTGAAGCTTCGATCGCAGCGATCTCAGCATCTGTCCACTTACCTGCTGCAATGCTATCTAGCGCAGCTTTCTGGTTTGCTTCCATGTACTCAATAAGTGCTACTTCGAAGGCCTTCACCTTGTTTACTGGCACCTTGTTCAATTTACCTTTCGTACCTACGTAGATGATTGCCACCTGATGTGCTACAGACATTGGGGCGTTTACACCTTGCTTCAAGATTTCTACGTTACGCTCACCCTTGTTAATTACCGCCATAGTAGCAGCATCAAGGTCAGAACCGAACTTCGCAAATGCTTCAAGCTCGCGGTACTGCGCTTGGTCAAGCTTCAATGTACCCGATACCTTTTTCATCGGCTTAATCTGAGCAGAACCACCAACACGAGATACAGAGATACCAACGTTAATCGCAGGACGAACCCCTGAGTTGAACAAATCAGCCTCCAAGAAGATCTGACCGTCAGTAATCGAAATTACGTTAGTAGGAATGTAGGCAGATACATCACCTGCTTGTGTTTCGATAATTGGAAGTGCTGTCAAAGAACCACCACCTTTTACTTTGCCTTTCAAAGACTCAGGAAGGTCGTTCATTTGTGCAGCAATAGTATCATCAGCGATCACTTTCGCAGCACGCTCTAGCAATCTTGAGTGCAAGTAGAATACATCACCTGGGTATGCCTCACGGCCCGGTGGGCGACGTAGTAGTAGAGATACCTCACGGTAAGCAACAGCCTGCTTACTAAGGTCATCATAGATGATCAAACCTGGACGACCTGTATCACGGAAGTACTCACCAATAGCTGCACCAGCAAATGGTGCGTAGAACTGCATCGGAGCTGGATCAGAAGCGTTTGCAGCAACAATTGTGGTGTACTGCAATGCACCTGCATCTTCCAACGTCTTAGCGATACCCGCAACCGTAGAACCTTTCTGACCTACTGCAACGTAGATACAGTATACTGGCTCACCTTTGTCGAAGAACTCTTTTTGGTTGATGATCGTATCGATAGCAACCGTAGTCTTACCTGTCTGACGGTCACCAATAATCAACTCACGCTGACCACGACCAATAGGAATCATAGCATCGATTGACTTAATACCTGTCTGCATCGGCTCGTTTACCGGCTGACGGTAGATAACACCAGGAGCCTTACGCTCTAGTGGCATCTCGTAGGTTTCGCCCTCGATAGGTCCTTTACCATCAATAGGGTTACCGAGTGTGTCTACTACACGACCAACCATTCCTTCACCTACGTTGATAGATGCAATAGTATTGGTACGCTTTACTGTAGATCCTTCCTTGATGTCTGTAGAAGGCGCAAGCAATACGATACCTACGTTATCTTCTTCAAGGTTCAATACGATACCTTTTTGACCGTTTTCAAATTCTACCAACTCACCAGACTGAGCGTTAGTTAGGCCGTAAGCGCGTGCAATACCATCACCTACTTCCAATACAGTACCTACCTCTTGAAGGTCAGCACCTGATGCCATCCCTGAGAGTTGTTGTTTGAGAATTGCTGAAATTTCAGCTGGATTTACTTCTGCCATGATCCTTTATATTAAGGCTTTGTTTTTCTTAAAGTTTCGTCTCGTAAGACGTGTCAATTAATTGGTTTCTCAGCGCTCTAAGCTTTCCAGAAACCGTGTTGTCAATCTGGTATCCACCAACGAATAGCTTCATGCCACCGATAGTAGATGCATCAACATGTTCTTTTAGTATCACCTCTTTACCCAACTGAGTTTTAAGGGATGCTACCAACTTCGCTTTATCGGCATCGGCAAGTGCTACTGCAGTAGTAACTTCTGCTTCAACGATGCCCTTATGCTCGAGCACATCCTTTTCGAACTTGTCGCAAATCGCGATTAGAATAGCCTCGCGACCATTTTTAGTAATCAATGAAACGAACCCTTCAAAAATTGGTGAGAACGCTCCCTTGAACACTTCGTTAAGGATGGCTTGCTTCTTGTCCGTTTTCACAATTGGGCTTGCCAACAACAGCTCCAGGTCTCTCGAACCAGATACTGCCACTTTCAGCGTAGCCACATCAGTACTTACTTTTTCTAGCTCGTTTTTCTCAACGGCCAATTCAAGCAAGGCTTTACTGTAACGGGAAGCAACTCTTGGATAATTCATATCCTATTCTTAGTTGATTTTAACTTCGTCAATCATCTTGCTGATCATTGCTGTTTGCTTGTTCTCTGCGCTCAATTCCTGGCCTAGAACTTTTTCAGCAACCTCAATGCTCAATACTGCAGCTTGATTTTTCAACTCTGCCACAGCAGCAGCCTTTTCTGCTTCAATAGCAGCCTTAGCAGCAGCAACTGTTTTATCAGCTTCAGCAGCAGCCGTCTCTTTTGCTTCGGCTACGATGTTGTTTTTCATGTCGCGCGCCTCTTTCAAAATGCGCTCGCGCTCTTCACGCGCTTCCTTTAAGATTGCTTCATTGCTCGCTTGCAATGACTCCATCTCTTGGCGTGCTTTCTCTGCCGCCTTCAAAGCACCTTCAATAGACTGCTCTCTTTCGTTAACCGCATTCAAAATTGGCTTCCATGCATACTGTCTAAGCAAGAAGATCAAAAGAAGGAACACTAGCGATTGCCAGAAGAATAGTCCTATCGAAAAGTCATTAATTAGCTTGTCCATGTTCTTTGATTACAATCAAATTCTATAATTAGGAAAAATAGGAGGTGCAACCAATCGTTGCACCTGCCTACTTTATTGTCTTAAGCTGCGAAAAGTGCCGCGAAACCGATACCCTCGATAAGTGCAGCAGCAATAATCATAGCTGTTTGGATTTTACCAGAAGCTTCAGGCTGACGGCCAATTGCTTCCATTGCAGAACCACCGATTCTACCGATACCCATACCAGCACCGATTACGATCAAGCCTGCACCTACAATAGTTGGAATTTCCATAGTATATAAAATTTAATTAATACTCTTAGTTTAGTGATGGTCGTGCTCTTCAACGGCTGCACCGAAGTACAGAGACGCCAACATTGTGAAAATATATGCCTGAAGGGCTGCTACTAACAGCTCCAAGACATAAAGGAATAGTGTTAATCCAGTAAACGGAATCGCAGCAACGTACGAAGCGAAAATGTAGATCAACCCGAGGATGCTCATGATAACAACGTGACCTGCTAGCATGTTTGCGTAAAGACGAATGGTCAACGAGAATGGCTTCACTACCAATCCAATCAATTCGATTACCGCCAAAACAGGGCGAAGTAAAACCGGAACACCTGGCATCCAGAAAATGTGCATCCAGTAATCTTTCTTACCACTAAACTGGGTAATAAAGAAGGTCATCAAGGCCAAAGAAACTGTCACCGCAATATTGCCGGTAACGTTTACACCTAGCGGCGTCATACCCGCCAAGTTCAAAAACCAGATGAAGAAGAAAATGGTCAGCAAGAAGCTCATGTAACGCTTATAGTGCTTTTCACCAATGTTTGGAATGGCAATCTCGTCGCGAATGAAAACAATAAGCGGCTCGAGGAATCGACCTGCCTTGCTTGGTACCAAACTGTTTTTATACGTTTTTGCAACACCTCTAAACAAGAAGAACATAAACACAGCCATGAAAATGATCATGAACACATTCTTGGTGATTGAGAAGTCTAGTGGCTTTTCGTTCGTTGGGTGATGGTGCTCATCATAAGTGACGGTGCCTTCCGCATCTGTTTTGTAAATTTTACTATGATGAACCACATAGTAAGAACCATCAACCTCCGCCACGGCTTCACCATGATGGAATTTTGCTGATGAAAACACTTTTAGCCCGTTGTCAAACAGGATAACTGGTAGTGGAAAACCTACAGGGCCAACAATGTGAAATTCGTAAGAATCTGCGAGGTGGTGTTCTACCGTCTCTTTTACAACAGCTTTTCTGCCTTCTGTATCTGACGCCGGTACAAATGCTCCGTGGCCGTGACCTTCTGAGTGTGCTTCGTGATTGTCGTCGTGCGCTTCCTCAGCATGAGTCTCTTCAGCATGTGCTTCCTCGCTATGAGTATCACCGTGGTGTGTTTCTTCGTGGTGCGCATCCTCATGACCGTGGTCCTGAGCAGCCGCTGGTACTGAGAAAAACATTAAGCCAACAAAGGCTGATAAGGCAGTAAACTTAGAAATCATACAATTTTTGCGTTCCCCGTTTCCGGAATTTTAGCGGCTTAAAATCGGTGCAAAACTAATGAAGAATATTCATGCCTTAAAAGAAAAGGTGCTATTTATTTATAGTAACACACAGCTCTATTAGCGATCCTGTTTTCAGACCCTGTAAAAGACTGCCCTATAGCGGATTAGAGGTCCTTAAAACGTGGGCTATTCACGGTTCAAAATACGCGCCAAAAAGACGGTTTCCACCAGTGTAGAAAGCACATAGGGAACAAAGAATAATACAAGCTCGTCTTTGGTGAGTTCACCATCCGCATGAAATATCGGGTAAAAGACAATAAAGAAGGTTAGAAACTTTAAGCCTGTTCCAGCCATAAACAGGAAGCCCAGCTTCTCAATATGTCGCTTTCTCCAGCGAAACAAGAACGTAAATATCACCGCTGCTAGCACATTGTTTACAACGTACGATTTCAAAAGAGGACCTGCCACCTGTTGGTCCGTAAAAGACGACTGTGCAAACACTCCCAAGAGCGCAACAACTAAGAGTGTTGCATAGAATCGGAAAGCCCTCGCGTCTATCATTAGTCCTTGGGTAATTCCTTGACAAGTTGATAAAATGAAATGCCCACTGCTGCCATCACACAAGCAATGGTGTACCAGTTTTTATCTGACGGGTATCTATCATCAAGGTATTTGCCAAGCTCCGATCCGGCATAGATAAGCACCGCCATTTGCACCCCAAGAGATCCAAAGCGCAAAAATTTACGGTCGTTTTTATCAGGAAAATCAGCCATTACGGCCTTGATTATGCGGTCTTAGTTGCTGCAGAATCTGCTTCGCCTACTTTCTTCATTACAGCTCCCATGCTCACGGAACCATTGATAGAAGCGCCAGGCTCTACCGAAAGTTTTTCGGTCTGCACATTGCCTTCAACTTTCGCTGTTGCCGTCAAGGACAAGGTCTGGGCGACTTTAAGAATGCCTTTTAGTGATCCGGCTATCGCCGCGTTCTTACATTCAACCTCGCCTTCAACTACACCGTGTTGGCCAACCACTAATTTGCCGCTCACCTTAACGTTGCCTTTGATTGTTCCATCAACGCGAATATCGCCGTCCGTCTGTACATCGCCCTGTATTGCAGTACCTCCTAATATTCTATTTGAGGCTTGGGCTTGTTCTGGGTTTTTCTTTGGTGATGAAATCATAGCTCCTTGAAATATTGAATGTAATCTTTTAGCACCTTGTCTCGGTACACTTTGCCAAAGTTCGGATTATTTATGTAAAAAACCTCACTTAATCCAATAGGATAGTATTGTTTGATGTTCAAACCCTGTGATTCGTAGCTATTTAGCCATACAACCGCCTTCGCTTTCGTGCGCAGTCCACTGATGATGACTAACTGTGTATTCTGGTCGTAGAAGATGTTCTGAATGCGAAGATTGTCGAACTTGAAATTCTCCTTGTTGAAGTCCGCGAGGGCATTTCTCAAGTTATTGATGTCAGAATTCTGTGCGGGAATGGCAAAGACAATTTTATGTGGTGCGTTTGGTTGGTCGTCAAACTTGACTGTTCGAACACGAAGATCTCCACTGCCTTTTGAATTTTCGTCGCCCTTGTTTTCGTCTTGAAGCAGTGCTAAAATCTGTGTGGCACGTGCCGCCTCGTCGGTACCTCCGAAATCTTTGACCACCTTTTTTAATTGCTCAACAACGGCAACGCCATTCTCTTTAAGTCCAAAAACATAGGCCTCTAACAAGGCTATTTTTGGCAACAACTGGCTCTGAGGATACCGTGACTTGAATGAGGCAATGGCTGAATTGGCTCCCTTAAATGACCCCGTGGTGTATGCTGAAAAGGCTTGATCGTATGCGCGCTGTTCTTCCTCTGGTACCTCAGGGCCTTGTTTGTCGCCGCGGACCAAAGCGGCGTATGGGCTGCTTGAGTAGTCCGATAAAAGTGTGTTTTTTGCGGTGTTTTGGCCCTCATTGTTCTCCAAAGAACCGGCAAGTAAGTACTTCCCGTACCACACTTTTGCTGTCGGCGTTGCAGCGGTGAACTCTTTAAGGTACCTGCCCCAAGTGTCTTCTGCTGCGTCGAAATCTCCAAGTCCGTCCTTGTAGACAAACCCTAGTTCCGCCAACGCGTTAGCCTCCTTGCGAAGACTCTCTTTCAAATCGGCTTCGTCTTTTAACACACGAGCCATGTAATATTCCACGCTATTCTCGTTGGTCGGAAGCAATTCTTCGTTTTGTGACGTAGAGTCTTGATCATTGGCGGCAAGGTCAACATCTCCAAAACCGTCTACAGGCTTGTCTTTCTGTCGCCAATGGTCTTCTAGCACACGATCTCCCCAGGTTCTTTTGTATGCCGCCAGCCCCGAAGCACGGACGGTTGGATTGTAGAAATACCACTTTCCTGAGCCTTGTCCTGCAACCGGTCCCGCATCCGCCAAGGCTACATTTTGTGCGGCGTTCAATGCTGCAATTTCTGCCTGTCGTGCCGCTTCTTCCTCACGCCTCTTTTTCTCTTCTATATAGTCTTCAAACTTCTTTCGCAACGCCGTTTCACTCATGCCGTACATGGCCTGCAAACTGTCTTGAAGTTTCACTTCGTTGTAATGAAGTACAAGCTCGCCCAGGACCTCAACGCGCTCTTGTAGGGTGTCCGTCCCTGGATATCCCGGAGGTAAAACGGACAACGCACTGTCATAATATCCTTTTGCGGGCACAAACTCTCTAAAGTCAAACTCAACGTCCGCGAGTTTTAAAAAGCTCTTTCCCTTCTGTTTTTGGTTGTTCACCGAAGACGATATAGATCTACGCAGGAGCGACTCCCCATCTGGATAGTGGTCTAGGTCCAATTCTTTTAGCGCCCACACATAGTAGATTTGGTCACGGTAAGTAATGTTCTTGTCGTCCTTGAGCATCTTACGGAGCTCTTTTTCTATGATGGAAATGTCTTCCATGTAAACGTCGAAGTTTTCGGCGCGCTTGATCTGTGCTGAAAACGTAATGTCATAGTTGTTTGGGTGCAAATCCAAAACTTGCTCGTAAGCCAGTGCACTTTCGTATCCCATTCCGAGTTTTGCCAACAACTGTGCGTTAATGTAGGCAAGTCGAACGCGATCCTCTTTGTTTCCAGCGGTTTCGAAAGCCGCTGCCACCCAGCTCTGGGCGTCTTCTAGATGGCCCGACTCAAGGTGGTAAAAAGCATATCCCTTCTGTGCCGCATGCAACCTATCCTTGGGCAATTTTTTCGTGTAGATTTCGTCCAACAAGTTTTCTGCGGCAAAAGCGTTGCCCATTCTGATGTGGGTCTGCGCCGCCAAGAGTTTCGCCCAAAAGACCTCTTCTTCGGCCATCTCTATGCCGCTGAATTGATCGACGATGTACGCCGAGGCTTCCAGTGCTTGTATAAACTCGTATTTGTAAAATCTGCTTCGTGCAATAAGCAAATACGACTTTACCACATATGGGTTGCGCTGTTTTCCTGAGAAAACCATACTGTGACCTTTGATCACCTTGGCGCTCTTTTCAAGCGCCCGGTCCATTTTGGCAAAAAGAGCGGTTGCCTGCTTGTCGTTCGGCCAATAATAAAGAGGCAGAACGTTTTCAAAATCCAGTTCTTCCGTTTTCTCAAAACCGTCGACTGCCTCGTTAAAGGCCTCCATACCGTTAAAGTAGGCGTTGTAATGTGCCGTGGTTTCGTGGTATTTCCGATTCACCCACTTGTCCTTCGTTGTTGAACAGCCAGCGAGGAACAATAGGGTCAATGAAAAAAGAATTGGTCGAAAATGATGCATAGGTCTAATAACGCGCTAAAATTATTTTATTTCATACCACGAGAGAAATTCATAGTGCGATATTTGTCAGAAGAATGGCAAAAGATTCAAAAAACGAGACTAGAGTACAGCGGTGGAAGAACAAATTCCGTTTTGTAATCCTAAATGATGATACGTTTGA
>OBNQ01000028.1_pt1 | contig 22739 bp, 14 predicted proteins | sample 1494201 | NCBI WGS metagenome assembly OBNQ01 (sample SAMEA3275557, study PRJEB22092) | marine metagenome | biome: ENVO 01000043; feature: ENVO 00000569; material: ENVO 00002150 | collected 2014-06-21T11:00:00+00 | depth 2 m
GTAAGGACTATATTATTCAAGCCGATTTTGAGTCTCAATCTGTGTTAATAAGCAACTCTGAACCTGTAGATAAAAATAAGACTATCAAAATCTTATTTAATAAATAGCTCAAATTTTTTAGTAACTTAGTATTGTTAGCTTTTGTGATTCTTGCTATACAAATCTAATGACCTCGCGGGTCACAGTGCTCAGGAAGTGAACGGAAGATACATTGGCGGAAATAAGCGCGATGTTCCTACACAAGATTTCCAAGATGCAACTATAGACTACGCAAGAAACGAGCTTTCTGAGCAGGTTTATGGTGGTAAGTGGGAGCGCTATGCTATTGAATCATACTTCGCTCGTGCAAACTATGACTACGATGGTAAATATGTTGCTACTGCAGTATTGCGTGCAGATGCTTCTTCTCGATTCGGACAGAACTACCGTTGGGGTTACTTCCCATCACTTTCTGCCGGTTGGAACATGCACAAGGAAGACTTCTGGGTGTACGACAATATCAATCAGTTGAAATTGAAGGCAGGTTATGGTTTGAACGGTAGTGATGCTGCTGGTTCGCTAGAATATGCTTCAACAATTATTGGTGGTCGTTCATACACTTTTGGTAGAAATGAAATCCTAACGAACGGTACGACACCTGCACAGGTAGCTAACCCTGATTTGCGTTGGGAGAGTGTTGCACAGTTGAACGTTGGTGCTGAGATTCGTGCATACGACTACTTGGTATTTGGTTTTGATGTCTTCAACCGTAAGACAAACGACATGAAGACGCGTCCGCCATTACCAGATTACATTGGTAACGACCCTTCTACAGCTAACGTTGGTTCTATGCTGAACCAAGGTATCGATATGGAATTCGGGTACGACAGAACCTATAGCAAGGACTTTGCTATTGGCGTGAGCGGTAACGTGAGTTTCATTAGAAATGAGGTTGTTCTAATCGGTAACGACGCAGGATACTTAACAGGTGCTGGCTGGGGTCCTCAGGGTCTTGAGATCACACGTATCACAGAAGGTCTTCCAATCGGTTACCTCTTCGGATACCAGACAGATGGTATCTTCCAGAATATGGATGAAGTTTATGGACACACTTCTTCTACTGGCGATACAATCCAGCCAGGTGCAATGCCGGGTGATTTCCGTTTCGTTGATGTAAACGGTGACGGACAGATCAATGCTGACGATAGAACAATGATTGGTAACCCAACACCGGACTGGACTGCAGGTATTACGCTTGATATTCAGTACAAGAATTGGGATTTGAACGTATTCGGTCAAGGTGTATTTGGCAATGACATTTACAACGCGACACGTAGATACGATCTACCAACATCAAACATGCCTGCAACCGCTATTGACCGTTGGACTGGAGAAGGTACATCAAATACCTACCCTCGTCTAACCTTCGACGACAGAAACAAAAACTTCGCTCGTAGTTCTGACTTCTACGTTGAAGACGGTAGTTTCTTCCGTTTGAAATCGCTTCAATTGGGCTACAACATAACAGGTTCAGTAGCTGAAAGAATAGGATTGAGAAAAATGCGTATCTACTACGCAGGTACTAACCTATTAACGTTTACGAAGTACAGTGGATTTGATCCAGAAATTGGTGCAGGTCTAGGTATTGACCGTGGTATTTACCCTCAAGCGAGAGTAAACACAATCGGTTTGAACATCACATTTAAATAAATAAATCATGAATAAGTTAAACCACACAAAAAGCATTTGGGTAAGCCTCACGCTAGCGCTGACCCTAGTATTGGGCTCTTGTTCTAAGGACTTTCTTGATACGCGTCCGGTAGGCCGTGTATTGGAGGTGAACTATTACCAAAATCAAGACCAGGCTTTTGAAGCTTTGGTAAGTATATATGATGTTCTTCAGTGGAACGATCAGTACGGATTTACTATGTTCCGCTTCTTGCAGAATGTTGCTTCTGACGATACATATGCAGGAGGTAGCGATGCTTCGGATCAGCCTTCATGGGTTGCTTACGACAACTTCACGTTAACACCTAACCTAGGTCCTCAACGCGGTTTTTGGAGAAAGTGCTATAAAGGCATCTACAGAGCTAATCTATACTTGGAGAAGATTGACGGTATTGAGGAAGCAGCAGAATCTTTCCGTGTAAGAACGAAAGGTGAAGCCAAATTCCTTCGCGCAAAATTCTACTTCGATTTGGTTCGTCTATTTGGTAACGTGCCATTAATTGACCACACGCTAGGCGCTTCTGAATACTATACTGTAGAGCAAGTAGGCCCAGAAAGCATTTACCCGTTGATCATCTCTGATCTTGAGGATGCAATTAGTGTATTGCCAACTTCAGTTTCTGAAAACCAATTGGGTCGTGTAACTAAAGGTGCAGCACAAGCATTACTTGCTCGTGTATACTTGTTCCAGAACGACGAATCTAAAATGAGCCAAGTTGCTTCTTTGTGTGAAGACGTAATCAACTCTGGTGAGTACCAATTGCTATCGAGCTACGCGGATCTTTGGACAAAAGAAGGCGAGTGGTCTTCGGAAAGTGTTTTTGAAATCACATACAGCGAAAACTCAGCATCTGACTGGGGTTCATTCGGCTGGGGTGGCGGTGAAGGAAACGTAGGTGTTCAATTCATCGGTATGCGTGACTACAACGGACCGACATATGCTACTGGTTGGGGATTCTGTCCTGTTTCTACAGAGTTGCAAGCTGATATGGCCAACGATCCACGTTACGGACAGACTATTATCAATGCTGCCTCACTACCAGGTGCAGAATACACACCGGGTTACCAAAACACAGGATACTTCATGAGAAAGTATGCTCCTATTGCTTCTAATGTTGCACCAGACGGTGATCCAGCATTGAACTGGGGTAACAACATTCGTGAGATCAGATACGCAGATGTTTTATTGATGGCTGCAGAAGGTTTGGTTCGTAGCGGCGGTTCTGAAGGAACAGCTCGTTCATACCTCAACCAAGTACGTGGTCGTGTAAGCTTGTCTTCAGTGTCTTCAACGGGTTCAGATCTGTTGGAAGACATTTATGACGAGCGCAGATTTGAGCTTGCGACTGAAGGACACCGTTTCTTCGACCTATTGAGAACAGGTAAAGCAACTGATGTTTTAGGAGATCAAGGCTTTGTTTTGGCCACACACCAATACTTACCTATCCCTCAGCAAGAAATTGACGCGAGTCAAGGAGTATTAACCCAGAATCCTGGATACTAAAATTTAGAATTATGTTGAAGAGAATCGCATTATTCGCAGCACTAGCTATTGGTTTCATTGCATGTGAACCAAGTGAAGCTGGTCATACAGAGCTAGGGGCTTTGCCTCAAGCTGATTATACAATGACATACATTGATAGTAACAATGTACAGTTTACATCAAATTCCACGGGAGATCCATTCTTATTCTCTTGGGAGATCGAAGGCGTTGGAACATATACCGGTGAAACGGTTGACGTATTCATCGGTACTATCGGTGTATACAATGTAAAGCACACCGTATTTAACCAAGGAGGATCTGCAACCGCGACAGGTACTGTAGAAATCTTAAAAGAAGGTCCACCTCCATGTGTTGGTGCTGTTGAATGGTTGACCGAATGTGACCAAAGAACTTGGAAGTTAGCTCCTCAAGCGGGCTCATTATGGGTAGGATCAACAGACGGCGCCACTTGGTGGGCGGTCGACGCAAACGGTGCTACTAACGGACGTCCTTGTACCTACAACGACGAATGGACTTTTGAAGCAGATGGTGATATGGTGTACAACGCCAACGGAGATTTCTGGGGCGAACCAGTGTTCGGCTTCTCGCCGGAAGGTTGTTACAATGAAAATATGCTCACAGGTACTTTGGAAGGCTGGAAAAGTGGTACGCATAGTTACCAGGTAATTCCTGCGAACAACGATCACCCTGATCAAATCAAGGTGGTTGGTACAGGTGCTTTCTTAGGTCTACACAAAGTAGCGAACGGTGCAGAGGTAAGTACACCTCAGACCGAAATCACTTACGACATTTTGTCTATGACCGATGTTGCAGGTGACCGCTACATGGAAATTGAAGTAAACTTTGGCACAGGATTGTGGCGTTTTACACTCTACTCTGAATCATAAGTAGAATACATGAAGACACTCTTAAACGTATGTTTAATTTTCGGAATGGGCCTCGCAATTTCTAGTTGCGAGGAACCTTCCGTTCCTCAATTAAGTGCAGAGGATGTAATTATCGACGAAGGCAATGGAACACACGTTCTAGATTTCTACGTCTATCTTACTGAGGCTGCACCAAGAGAAGTATTGATCGACTACACAACCAGTGCTGTAAGCGCTGATGAAGGTAGTGACTTCGAGGCTGCTCAAGGAACATTAATCATTCCTAAGGGCGAATCTGTAGGAGTCATTCCTATTACGATTTTAGGAGATGAGGATTCTGAAGACACCGAATCTCTTTGGGTTTCATTCAGTAACCCTGTGAACGTAACTACTCCGATACCTTATGCTCAAATTACCCTTACAAATGATGATGGTGCACCACCAATTGATAATACGGGTTATACCTCTCCATCAAGCTACTCAGGCCTTACATTAGTATGGGAGGAAGAGTTCGACGGTTCATCTGTTGATGGCGCTACTTGGAACTTTGAAACTGGAGCGTCTGGCTGGGGTAATAACGAAAGTCAATACTACAGAGCCGGAACTAAAAACGCCGAGCTTGATCAAGGCTTCTTGAGAATTACAGCGAAGGAAGAGACGTACTTAGGTGCGCCGTTTACTTCGGCGCGTATGACCACACAAGGCAAAGAATCTTTCAAATACGGCCGCATTGATATTCGCGCCAAGGTGCCTTACGGACAAGGTGTTTGGCCCGCACTTTGGATGCTTGGAGACAACTTCAGTACCGACGGTTGGCCAACTTGTGGAGAGATTGATATCATGGAGCTGATTGGAGGTGAAGGGTACAATGACCGTACGGTTTACGGTACTGCTCACTGGTCTAATAATGGTTCTCATGCAGAGTATAGTGGTAATACTAGTTTGCCAAACGGTGAGAAGTTCAACGATGAGTTCCATGTATTCTCTATTGTTTGGAACAGTTCATCCATCAAATGGTACAGAGATAACATGCTGTACCACTCGATGAACATTGGTAACTTGAGTGCGTTCCATCAGAAGTTCTTCTTCATTTTGAATATTGCCGTGGAAGGAAACTGGCCTGGTCCAGTTGGCCCTTCAACCCAATTCCCTCAGTATATGCTGGTGGATTATATTAGAGTTTTTCAATAATTACTAACCATAAATAAATGCTTAACATGAAAAAAATCTACGCTTTATTGATGTTGTGCTTGCCTATGCTAGGTTTCGCACAAAAGGATGTTACGTTTATCGTTGATATGCGTGACTATTCAGGTTCGTACACCACAGTTAACCTTAACGGGGACTTTAACAGCTGGTGTGGTACTTGTAATCCTATGGCTGATGCAGATGGTGATTCTATCTGGACAGTAACCCTTCCTTTGACTGCTGACTCTATTGAGTACAAGTTTACTCTTGACGGTTGGACAGGACAGGAAAACTTGACTTCAGGTACTGCATGTACCAAGACAACGGGTATTTACACTAACCGTTTTGCCGAGCTAACTGGTGATACAATTCTAACTGGTGTTGCTTGGGAATCTTGTGATGCTAAAGCAGGTCAGGTATACTTGACTATGCAAGTAAACATGTCTTACCAGGCAGTTGATACAACTGGTGTATTCTTAGCTGGTGGTGGTAACTTCGGTAACCCAGGTGATAACGAAATGCACCCAATCGGTGACAGTATCTACAGCATCACTGTTGCTAAAGACACTGGTTTCACTTCATTCTTCACTTTCACTAACGGTGCTTGTCCATCTTGGGGTTGTAAAGAGAACTTGGCTGGTAAGCCTTGTGGTGACCCTAACAACTTCAACGACCGTTCAACAGGTTCACCATTGTACGGTGACTTCCACTTGATGACTTGTTTCGGCGAGTGTACTACTGATGGTACTTGTCCAGTTCCACCAACACCGGTAAACGTTACATTCCAGTCTGACCGTAACTCAATCTTGGGTACGTTCACTACTGCTTACGTTTCAGGTACGATGAACGGATGGTCTGGTGATGCAGACATGATGTCTGACGATGACGGTGACGGTGTTTACACTGCTACTTTGTCTTTGTTGCCTGGGTCTTACGAATTCAAGTACACTGCTGATAGCTGGGCGATCCAAGAAAACTTTGACCCTGCAACGGCAGATTCAGTTTGTACGTTGACTACTGGTGCCTTCACTAACCGTTTCATCACTATTGGTGCTGCTGATACTACTCTTGACGTTCAATGTTGGGAAGAGTGTGGTCCATGTGCGAACATCGGTATCGAGGAGGACGCTGCTTCATTCGTAGTTAAGCCAAACCCTGCATCAGATGTGTTGTTCATCGAGAACACTACTGGAACTACTTCTAACGTAGCTGTATACAGCATCACAGGTGCTCGTGTAATGGAAGCTACTTTCGACGCTGAGGCTCGTCTAGACGTTGCTTCTCTACCACGCGGTATGTACATTGTACGTGTACAAAACGGCATGACTGAGAAGGTTGTACGTGTAGCCTTAAAATAATATTCACTTACCTTTTGGTTAGTAAGTAAGTGTAGGGGGACCCGTTTCGGGTCCCCCTTTCATTTTGTACCTTGCGCACATGCGAAGGTTACTCACGTCATTGCTTTTTGTCCTGTCCTTGTCCGGCTTCGGTCAGGAGGCTCGCCTTATTGATGCAAGTCAGGGATTGAACAACCCAACCGTATATGACATTGTCCAAGATCCATGGGGGTTTATCTGGATTGGAACGAGGGACGGTTTGTACAGATACAATGAGGGAAAAGCAACAAATATTTCCTTTCTAGATTCTACAACTGAACGTCGTTCAAACAACGTCCAGAGCTTGTTGGTCTCTAAAGATTCAACCCTTTACATCGGGCTACAACTTGGGGGTATAGTGAGTGTAGATCTTGGTAATCTTAGCGCGCGTCCAGACAAGAAATGTCCGCAGTTGCCAGCGAATTATTCCATTATCTCTTTGTATGAAACGAGGGATGGAACCATTTGGGCTGGTACAAGCGGAAATGGATCCTACTTTCTACGCCCTGGGGCGGATCGTTGGCAACAGCTAATCGGTAAAATTCACGGAGCGGATATTGAATTTTGCTTCGATTTTGCCGAGCAAGGTGATACACTTTGGATGGCCACGACGGGTTCAAAACTGTTGTACGTGCTTCAGTCGAACAACACCATCCTTTCCGCTCTCGTAAATGGGGAGGTAAGTTCTTTCCGTAAATCGGTTGATGTTCGAGGAGGCGACGTTGTGTTTGGGGTAGAAGATCAAGGCCTTTTTCGATTAAATACAGCTTCGGGTGCTTTTGAAAGAGACGCTACAATGGACCCAATCGGTCCGCGAGATGTTCATTTTGACGGAGATGATTTGTGGGTGAGTACCGATGGGGAAGGTCTTTATAGAGAGGCTGATGGAAGAATCGACCACTATTCTAAGTACCAGCCACAATTGGGCTTCGCATCGGATCAATTTTATGGTATTTATGACATTTCTGACCAACTATGGTTGGGGACGTACAACTCCGGAATTACACTACTCCCCAAAAGCGATCGAGTAGTTAAGGCCTTACCGAAGCACGAGGATTTTGCCTATTCAGGATTGCAGAGTTCTATTGCATTGTTAGAGAAAGATGGTCTTTGGGTAGGTTACGATGGTGACGGCTTGGTTCGTTATAATACAGATGCTGAAAAGTTTACAGTGCACAGGTTAGACCCTGGCGTATTGCCAGATGTTGTCACTAGTCTCGAGACCTACGGCGACGAATTATGGGTAGGAAGTCTTAACGAGGGGTTGTTTGTATTAGACGATCAAGGCGAACTTAAGCGCCGTTTCTTGGCGAGCTCAGGAATCGCCTTTGGTTTAAACAATAGTAACATTTGGTCAATGGAGCAAACCTGGGGGGACAGTCTTTGGATAGGTACCTTGAGTGGACTCCAATTTTGGAACGGGGAGGAATTTATCTCTCCTTTTAAGGTGCCCTGGCGTGTTGGTCGGAACATTATGGATCTTGAGTTTACTGGCAGCGAGCTATGGGTTGGGTCTGAATTTACAGGACTACACTCTATAGATCGTAACGGCGGAATATTCTCGGTAGCATTGGACAACAGTGTTCTTGATTTAAGTTCTTTTGGCGGTCAATTGATTATTGGGACAGAAGGGGCCGGTATTCTCTCCTACAGGGAAGGAATCTTAGACACAGTGCTTCCTAATTCAGACTACACGAACTGCTATGCTTTAGCAACGGGTAAGCATTATATATATGCAACAATCTCTCTTGGATTAGGTCGTATACAGTATGTGGATGGCCAATGGGAATTCGAACTTATTCGTGAAATAGATGAATTACAGATTGGACTTCCAAATAGGAAGTCACTCGTTCTCAAGGGCGAAAACCTTTATGTAGGCGGAACAAAGGGCGTAGCAGTGGTCAATGTGAATGATATACGTACAGCGGAGGTTCCCGATTTGCTATTGACCGATGTATTTGCAGATAACGAAAAGCAATCGGCGAAATTGATTAAAAACACCAATGAGCCCCGCCAACCCATTACTTTTAACGCTGGGACAAAATCCATAAGATTTTCATTCGAATTAATGTCCCCTTCTTTTCAAAGAGGTGTGTCGTTTCATTATAGATTATCTTCAAACGACGAGCGTTGGATGACCCTGCCTCAAGGTTCACGAATCATTGATTTATCAGAGCTGGATCCGGGCAAATACACGATTGAAATTTCCGCGACAAAATCTGGTGTAGTACCTAAAGTGTTGTCGTTTGATTTTGTCATAAAAGCCTTTTTCTGGCAGCAATGGTGGTTCAAGCTTATCCTCTTTGTAGTGATAACATTCTTGGTGGGAGCGGCAGTATTCTTCTTTCAGGACCGTAAATTCAGGTTAACTCGCCTAAAACTTGTAGAAACTGAGCGCGAGCTCCTAAAGGCAAAGGCGGCCGAGCTAGAGGTGAAGACAGAAAAACAAAAGACAGAACTCAGCTTTCAGTTGCTGAAGACTTCTTCGCGTCTCGAGCTTCTTCAGTCCTTCAAGGAACGCTTGCTAAAAGAGAGCGAGAAAAAAGGTCGTTCTGAGGAGGTGCTCAGATTTCTAAAGGGCATGACTAGAGAGTTGAACAGAGAGCTTCAAAGCGAGAACTATTGGGACCACTTTGAGCGGAATTACCGTGAACTGCACGAGGATTTTTCTGCAAAGCTCAAAGCAGAGTATCCAACCTTGACTAAAGGCGAGATTCGATTGAGTTATTTGCTTCGTCAGCAGATGAGTAATAAAGAGGTCGCAAACGTGTTAAACGTTAGTCCGGCAGCTGTTGAAAAAGCCAAATACCGTCTAAAGAAAAAACTAGACCTCGAAAAAGGCGACTCTCTGGATGAATTCATTCAAAAGATTTAATTGTCCGGCAACTGTCTTGCCTTGAATTACACGTCTTTACGTAATTATTGCATCTTTGAAGGAGTGTTACCGATTGCCAAAACTGCGCATCATTAAAGCGAGGTAAGCTTCCATAGGAAGCGCCTCGTTTTTTTTTATCTTGTAGCAACACAACTACACAACTACACAACTACACAACTACACAACTACACAACTACACAACTACACAACTACACATCATGAAACGGTTATTTCTACTTGGGGCATTATTGGCTTCAACCATAGTATCAGCCCAATACGTCAAATCTAATGGTAAAGCTATCGTCGATGGATCAGGAGACACATTGCTAATTCGAGCCATGGGAGTTGGAGGTTGGATGGTTCAGGAAGGGTACATGCTTCAAACGGCTTCATTCGCAAATTCACAACACAAGATAAAGGACACCATTGAAGACCTTATTGGCGCCACAGCGACGCAGGCTTTTTACGACGCGTGGTTAGAAAACCACTTTAATAAGGCAGATGCAGATAGTATGGCGGCTTGGGGTTTCAATACTATTCGAGTTCCTATGCACTATAATCTTTTCACTCTTCCGATTGAAGAGGAACCTGTGCTCGGGCAAAACACATGGCTCACTAAGGGATTTAACCTGCTGGACTCTGTGGTTACTTGGGCAGAAGATGCAGGATTGTATGTCATTTTAGATCTTCATGCAGCTCCTGGGGGTCAGGGATATGATCAGGGGATTAGTGATTACGATCCTACTAAGCCTTCTTTGTGGGAAAGTGTGCACAATAGAACAAAGACGGTAGCGCTCTGGAAAAAATTGGCGGAAAAGTTTGCCACAGATACTACCATCGCTGGGTATGATTTAATCAACGAACCCAACTGGAACTTACCGGGTGGGACGTTGCTAAGAAATCTTTACGAAGACATTACAGATAGTATACGAACCGTAGATACCAACCACATCATCTTTATAGAGGGGAATTGGTTCGCAAATACATTTACGGGATTGACGCCTCCATGGGACAACAACATGGCCTATTCACCACATAAGTATTGGTCGCCGGTAAATAGTGTCGCTGATATTCAGTATGGATTGGACCTCAGAGATACGTACAACGTGCCTATCTGGTTTGGTGAAACGGGTGAAAACTCCAATGCTTGGTACACGGGTTTAATTAGCATCATGGAATCTGAGGGAGTCGGCTGGGCGTGGTGGCCATTGAAGAAGGTCGAGACCATAAATGCCCCTCTAAGCATCACTAAGAATCTCGGGTACCAGCAGTTGTTGAATTATTGGAGCGGTAATGCGAGCGCTCCGTCCGTTGCAGATGCTACAGCGGCACTCATGCAGCTTGCAACCAACCTTAAAGCTGAGAATTGTACCTACAATAGGGGAGTCATCGATGCGATGTTTAGACAGATTTACGATCCTACTGCATTGCCATGGAAAGAGCACAATATTCCAGGCGTTGTTCACGCCTCTGAATACGACATGGGGCCTTTAGGAGTAGCTTATTACGACACCGAATCAATGCAATTGAACCCCCCGCCCGCATGGAACAGTGGCTGGACGTATAGAAATGATGGGGTAGATGTGCAGGCATTCTCAGATTTCGTGAATAGTAATGGCTACTGTGTGGGCTGGGTAGATACAGACGACTGGATGCAATACACTGTAGATATTGCGCAAGACAGTGTGTACACGATAAAAGTACGCCAGGGTGCAAACGGTGCCACTGGCGGGAACTTTTACTTTGAAGCGGACGGCGTAAAATTGACCCCAAATTATTACGCTTCGAATACGGGAAGCTGGTCTATTTTGGCGGATAAAGTTATTCCTAATGTTATTCTGTCGTCTGAGGACAAGACGATTCGCTTTGTCTCGAATAGCGGGGGCTTTAATGTTGCCAGTTTCGAATTTATCGCTACCGGAAGTACTGCATCCCTGGACGCTGAATACGTTAGTTCTGTAACACACAGCTACACTGAAATTGAGGTTAAGACAAACAAGCCGTTGGATACGACGCAGCTTGGTAATTTTGCCTCTTACTACGTTACGATAAACGGAAATCAGGCATCGGTGGTAAACATCGCACCTAGTCCAAACAATGTTCGCAATTTCATCTTAACCCTGAATCAGAACATGACATTTTTAGATGAAATGAAAGTTTCGTATTCGGGAACAGCCTTGAAAGCAAAAGACGGAACGTCTGTAGATCCATTCACTCAGGAATTGGTTGAAAATACATTACCTACAGTGCATGTCATTCCGGGTAAAATAGAAGCAGAAGCCTATTCTAGTATGGATGGTATTTCATTGGAGAACACCTCTGACGTTGGTGGCGGGCAGAACATCGGTTATCTAGACGGGGGAGATTATTTGCTGTACGATATCAAGGTATTAAACAACGCGACCTATTCCATTGATTACCGTCACGCTTCACAAAGCAATGGTAAAATTCAATTTGAATTGTACGATACGTCAGGAACGTACCTAAGCAATATGCCGGAAGTCACATTACCTTCGACCGGTGGATGGCAAACGTGGAACACGACTAGTGGAAATGCTGGTGTGCTGACACAGGGCGATTACATCTTGAAGTTGAATGTTATTCAAGCTCCTGTGAACATCAATTGGTTTGAGTTTATTCAAGGCATTGGTTTAGAAGAGGAATTGGCTTCAGACCACCTCATGGTGTATCCAAATCCCGCACAAGACGGATTCAAACTTAGTGGCATGTGGGCTGAAGGAGCCCCGCTCGAAATTTATGTGTATGACGAGTCCGGTAGACTTTGGATTAAAGAGTCGCTGACCTATGCTTCGGATCGCGTTATTTCTTCCAAGGCGTTGTCTACTGGCAGCTATCTAGTGACTGTAGTTTCTTCGGGCAGGAGGTATACCGAAAAATTAATGATTGTTCATTGATGAGATACCGAGTCTTTCTTTTGTCTGTTACAGCTTTATTAGTTAGCTGTTCAACGGGGACCCAATGTGAAAGTTCAGTAATAACTAGTGAGGGTTTAGAAGGCAACTGGGAGATTTACCAAAGAACCGATACGGTGACGATGTTACCAGCTTTCCTTCAAGGCGAAGACTTAATCATAACAGACGATTCTCTTTGTAGTGATCTCCAAGGTCTTTGGGAGTACAGGTCGTCAAACAGTGAAAACGGCGGCGAATTCACGTTGGATACGGCGCTTCAAGAGGTTATCTTTTTCACCCCAACCTACAGTTTCAGGTGGGACTATATTGTGGTCGATTACAACAATTTGGTATTCGAATACAACAACGGAGGCCTCGATATTCGAGAACTTTGGCGTCGCAAGTAAATTAGTTCGAAAACCAAAGCTGTTGTAAGGTTGCCTCGACAGTGGTCATGTCATTGGCTTCTCTGATATAGTGGCTTTTTGATCCTTCCACCGTCCTAACGGTGTACGGCAGTTTAATATTTTGACCGTCGCGTAGGACACTGATCTCTATAGTCTCACCCGGTTCAAGTGCCTGCGGTCCTGAGAAAAGCTTGTCGTCTAGAATACTCACCTTATCACCAGGTTGGAAACCTACAAAATCGTCTTTACCAACCTTCTTGATGGTCATTTGCTGGCCTACAATTAGGCGACTGCGTTTGACATCATTGTCATTTACTGGATGAGCAATCAATTGGCCTTCGTACCTCCTGTCGTAATCTACTCCTACTTTAGCCAGGTATTCTTTCACAGGGAGTTCTTCCCGCCCCGTGACATAACTATCAAAGAACTGCTGAAGGTCCGGATGAACGAGGCTTACAAAATCTTCAATGATCTCATCGTCTTTAAAGCTTTCATTTGGCCCGTATTTATCGCGAAGGGTTAGGATAATATCATGTAGATCCTTTTCACCTTGGGTCAATTCCATGATGCGGATATCGAGCAAGGCACCCATTAGGGCGCCACGCTGGTAGACTTGACCGTATTGCTTCTTGTAGGGCTTGTCGAGTACATTTTCACTCATTTCTGTGAAGGACATCTTTTCGGTTGGGTAACGCGCTGCACTGCGAATTTTGCCTTTCAAAACCTTAGTGAGGTACTCGTCTTTGGTGATAACACCGCCTTTTACTTGGCTGATGCCTGCGAAGTATTCAGTGATTCCTTCGTAGAGCCAGAGGTGCTTGCTCATTTTAGGCTCGATATAGTTGAAGTTCCCTATTTCTTCGCTGTGCAGTCCTAATGGAGTAAGGATGTGGAAGAATTCGTGGATACAAACATCGGCCATACCGTCAAGTACAGTGGTACCGCCAAAATCTGGGAGGTAGTATACAGAACTATTGCCGTGTTCAAGTGCCCCAAACCCTTTGCCCGCTAATTTTCTCAAAGCTTTAAATATGGTGCTGATTTTAATCTCCGAACCGTTGAATAAGCTTTCAAATTCAGTGTGGTCTTTGATGTAAAAAATGAAGGCATAATTGTCTACGGGGAGGTCACCTTGCAAGAAGGCTTCAATGGCCTTCATGCTGGTTTCTACCTGTTTGTAGATGTCCCTAGAAAGTTCACGACCATTCTCAGTGAATACGCCGATGGTCACTTTAGCACCGCCTAACATAAATGAAGTAGTATCTGGTTTGCTCACCATTACGGGGCAATCTAAAAAATGGTGATAATCGCGGGCATAGAAGTTTTGCGTGTTGCCGTAGGAATAACTTTCCATAGCGCTTAAGCCGTATAGGCTAGGGCTTTTATTTACTTCAAGTGATACAGGTAAATCTTCAAGTCCTTCAAAAAAACCAAAATAACCAGCGGCATTCAGTAGAAAGTTTCGGCGCTCTTGGTTGTTCGTGCCTGCAGGTTCGAAGACTTCATTTTTACGAATTTTTGCGTCAAAGCTGTCTTCGGCCCAATATTCTAGTTTGGCTGGTTTGCCTTTGATGGTGAAGGTGTTCTTTTTCTTGGAAACTTTCAGGGTTTTTCCAGAAGCGTCGAAAGCTTTAAAATCGTGGATGAATCGACCGTAATCCAAAGTGGCGTAGGTGCCAGGGATGGTCGCTGGAAAATTAAATCTGTATTTGCCGTCAAAGGTCTCGCTAAGATTTGTTAGTGTTGCGTCGACGGTCACTTTCACACGATCGTCTACCACGTTAGTCAAGTCGATTTTATAAGAGTGCGCACCTGTTTTCTGAGGAAAAGCACTAAGAGAAAAAAGGAGGGCTAAAACAAGAACTGGGTACTTCATCTTCCAAGAATTTGTAAGCATAAAGATACACTAAGGGGGAATTAGGAATGGTCCTAAAAATAGAAACCCCCACCGAAGCCGCGGTGGGGGTTCCAAACACTCTGAAACGTATGATTAAGCCGCCTCTTCTTTCGTGCTAACAGCAAGAGAGTAGATGACAAGACCGAATCCGATTTTGTTAACTGCATCACCAATGTTGTAAACAACATCCATGTATGCAGATGCAGCAGCTGAGTCAGAAACTAATTGCATTCCGAACAAACCGCCTGGTGTACCCAAGATGTAACCTAATGGGTAGATTGCCCATCCTACTAAAACGAACCAGAAAAGAACTTTTACTGCTTTCGCTACTGCAGGACCAGCGTTGGCTGCCAACTGAGCCACTTCTCCTTTCCACACCAAGAATACGATGTAGAAGTATGCAGCACCAGAGATAACACCCCACATAACTGAAGACTCACGGTAGATAGTCTCACCGAGGTAACCAGTTACAAGCATAATTACAGACGCAAAGATGAGTTTCCATAGAAGACCCATTTTAGCACCAGCTTTCTTAGTGATCAAGTAGAACTCAACACACATTAGTGGTACAGTTAGCGTCCAGTCAACGTAACGGAAGAATGTTGGAGATTCTCCAGTTTCGAAGTGGTAGCTTCTCATGTAGTAGTAGTGTACGAACGCGATGAACGTAATCAAACCACTAACCAATAAAGAAGTACGCCATTTCTTATCTACGTTCCACATTTCGAAGAAGAAGAACACAGATGCAGCCATCATAGCCATACAGCCTACGAAGAACGTAAACGAAGTAACGGTTGTGATGTCAGTGTAGGCAGTTAAATCTACTGCCGCGTTGCTAGCACTTACGCTAGCCAATAAAGTTGTCAGTGACATGGTGTATAATTATTAAAGGTTATAACTACCACTTAACTGCTCCCTATGGAATTTGTTCACAGACGTTTAAAATTGAGTAGAAAAACTTAAACAACACCTGGTTTTCATCTATTTATGGCCGTATTTGAGCCATTTCTAGGCTTTTTAGAGAACAAAACGGCAATATTTTGGTTTATAAAATAAAAGGGTCATTTAGACATTTAATCGTTATCATGTATACTTTTGGACTCATAGGATTGGGAGCGGCAAATTCATTGCTCTTGTTGCACATGGAAAAAGAAGGCTTGCTGGAGGAATCGGCGGGTATAGTATTTGACCACAGCTTCAAAGCAGTGAATGATAAGACCTATTGTTTCTGGGCTCATCCTGACGATGATATCGTTCAGGACTTAGGAGCAGAAATCAAACACAGCTGGTCTAGAGTAGTCTCGGGTGATAAGGCAGAACACCTGAAGGGTATGCGTTATTATATGGTAGAAAGTATTGCGCTTTACGACAAGACCCGAGCCTTATTAGAGCGCCATCCAAACATTAAAGCTTCCAATGAGGAGGTTCGAGAGATTGAGGATCACAATGTTTACATCGATCTTCATACAAATGAAGGAAGCTATCAAGTCTTAAAGGTGTACGACAGTCGCCCGCCGTTAATCAATGAGGTTATAGGTCAAACCGTTTGGCAAAGCTTTGAGGGTTGGAAAGTTGTTTTTGATAAGCCAAAGTTCAATGAGGAGACCATGCGCCTCATGGATTTCAATATTCCACAAAGCGGCTTCACACAATTCGTTTACGTTCTACCCACGAGTAAGACCGAAGCACTCATCGAGCTTACAAGATTTGGTAATGAATTACTTTCACCAGAACTGGCCAAGGATTTATTGCGCAACTATCTACTAACCTTCAACGGCAATTACAGCATCAATGATATTGAGCGGGGCGTGTTGCCGATGTCTCAGAATGCGGAGCAGTACCACCGCAGTCCAAAAGTAATTTCAACGGGTGCTCGTGCGGGCAAGTTGAAAGCGACCACAGGCTATGCGTTTAAAAACATGTATGAGCACGGCCGTGATATTGCGGTCAACGAATCGTTGAATAAATCCACAAATCCTTGGTTTGGATTGCCTTCAAGAGGCGGTGGTCGTTTTGCTTTTTATGATTTTGTCTTGCTCTTTATTTTGAAATTTAGACCGCACTGGGGAAAAAGTATTTTCACTCGACTCTTTAAATCAAAGCCTACGGCAGAGGTATTTACCTTCTTGGATGAAAAGAGCAGTATACGCTGGGAAATTGGCATGTTTGCTCGATTGAACAAACGCAAGTTTATTTGGAGTGCCGTAGTATCGGCTTTTGCTTTCATGTTGTCCAAACCCCAGCGCTGGGTACCAATTGTTTTTTCCCTTTTAGCGCTTGCTATCAACCATTTTGCGCCAGGATATGGTACGAATCTAGGTATTGGTATGTTGCTATTCTTCCTCTTTTTGGTCGGGATTCCTCACGGAGCACTCGATGGATTTTCACGTGCGCGTAATTTGAAGTTACCGACATTTATAGCTCGTTACCTTGGTATAATGGCTTTGGTAGTATTGTTATGGCTGGTTAGTCCGATAGCAGGCCTTGTGTTTTTCCTTGTTTATAGTGCTTGGCACTTTGGCGAGACAGATCTTATTGAATGGCAGCGATCAAACGCCGGACTATCATTTTTATGGGGCACCTTGTTGCTAGGAATTGTCTTGCTTTCTCATATTGAGGAGGTGAACACCATGATGAGTTATATGAATGTGCCTGCCTGGCCTATCGACGCGGATGTGGCAACATCTGTGGTGAATATGTTGCTCTTCCTTGGATTTATGTGTGCCTTTTGGTTTAGATCGGCCGCTTGGGCACTTTCTTTAATTGCTTTAGCATTAGGGACACAGTTACCCTTGGTATTGAGTTTTGGCGTGTATTTCGTTTTGCAACACAGCTTAACGGGTTGGGGACATTTGCGTACAACAGAGAACTGGACCCACAGCGGCATGTTTATAAAAGCGTTGCCTTTTACAGCCGGCGCGGTGATCATGTTCTTGGTGATCTACCAGTTTGATCGCAGTTCACTTTGGCAGTGGTCGAGCTACTTCCTCATTTTCTTAAGCGCGTTGAGTTTACCTCACATCTACTTTATGTCGCGCTTATACAAAGAGATCTAGGCCAATTTTTTACGCAAGGTGATGTGTGTGATCTCAGGCCACATACCTACACGCCCCGGGAAGGCCAAGAACCCGAATCCTCTATTTACATGCAGGACCTGACCGTCCGGTTCAGGGTACAATCCAGCCCACTTTGGGTATTTGAATTTTACCGGCGACCATTTGATCCAACCTGGTATTTCAATTCCAAACTGCATACCGTGCGTATGGCCGCTTAAGGTGAGGTGTACTTTTTTGGAGTGTTGTTTGACTTCGGCATCGAAGTGCGATGGGTCGTGGCTTAACAATACGGTGAACGCGTCTTCTGGAATGCCGTTAAGGGCTTCTTGCAAATCGCCGTATTGAGGAAATGGAGGTAGACCCCAATTCTCTACACCAGCAAGATATACACGCTGTCCGTTACGCTCGAAGAATCGGCTCTCGTTTAGTAGCAAATCCATGCCCATCTCAGCGTGGATTTCTTTGAGTCGATTCAAATTATCCACCTTCGCTTGAGCGGAGGGGAAGCGCCAATAGTCGCCATAATCGTGATTTCCCAGGATGGAGAACACACCATTCTTCCCACTGAGTTTTTTAAATGTATCGATCCACGGCTCTGCTTCAGTGGCAATATTGTTGACCATATCCCCTGTAAACATAACAGCATCGGCGCCGAGTTCGTTGACCATTTGAACACCGTATTCCACTTTTTCCTTGTTGTCGAAGGAGCCGCTGTGTATGTCGGATATCTGTGCAATGGTGAAGCCGTCGAATTCATCTGGCAGGTCTTCAAATTCTAAAGTGTGGCTGATCACCCGGTAACGGTAGCGCCCTTTCCAAATACCGTCGATGATGCCAATAAAAGGAATGGCTGCGAGACCTAAAGCAATCTGTGAGATGAAGGTTCGGCGTCCCGGTAGGGTGGTAGGCTGGGTAGTGGCGGCACGGAAAAGGAATTGGCCCAAACGGGTAATATCCTCGATCAATAATGGGATGATGGCGACCATTTTCGGAACGGCCAACAAGATGCTTGCTCCCATTAGTACACCGAGGTATTTATAATCTACTTTACCGCTGCTCATAAGTACGGAAATACTGACGCTCAGAACGATGTAGGCGAGCGTTATTCCCCAATAAATCCATGGGGTGGCGGTAGAACGGAAGACGGTTTTGAAAGCTTGATAGGCGTATAGGTCTATGGCAAGTACAAATCCCAGGGTAAAGAGGATTCTAAAGATCATAATATCTGAATGTATACTGAGTATCAACGCCATGGTTAGCGTATTGTTTTCCGTCCACAAAACTCGTTATTTAAGTGGGAAGTAGCTAACTTCCGTTTTCAATATTTCCACTCATGGGTCAAGACACTCCTGCAGCTGAAAAAAAGCTGTTTTTATTAGATGCTTACGCGCTTATTTTTCGTGCATACTTCGCCTTCGCGAAGAATCCTCGCATTACTTCAGGCGGTTTAGATACTTCTGCGATTTATGGTTTTACCAGCGCACTATTGGATCTGTTAAGTAAGGAAAATCCGTCTCATATCGCTGTTTGTTTTGATTTACCGCAGCCGACAGAGCGTCATGAAATCTTCCCAGAGTACAAGGCGAATAGAGATGCTACCCCAGAGGCTATTAAACTGGCTGTTCCGTACATCCACAAAATTTTGGAGGCATTCAAAATTCCGGCCTTAGGTGTGCCAGGCTATGAAGCCGACGATGTTATAGGCACCCTAGCAAAAAAAGCGGAGCAAGAAGGGTTTACCACCTACATGATGACACCTGATAAGGATTTCGGGCAGTTGGTAAGTGAGAACATTTTTATGTACCGACCGGCACGCGGCGGAAACCCTCCGGAGGTTTGGGGCGAGGCTGAGGTTTGTGAAAAGTTTGACCTGGATAACGTTATGCAAGTGGTGGATTACCTCGGTATGATGGGCGATGCTGTAGATAACATCCCCGGTCTACCTGGTGTAGGAGCAAAGACCGCGAGCAAGCTGTTGAAGCAGTACGGCTCACTTGAGGAAACCCTCGCGCATGCAGATGAGATTAAGGGAAAGTTGGGCGAGAAGATTCGTAATAATGCTGAGCTCGGCATCTTGTCCAAGCGTTTGGCGCGAATTATCACAGAGGTGCCTATTGATCTCGCACCAGAAACGTTGACTAGAGACCCGTGGGATCAGGACGGTTTGATGGACATTTTCGAAGAGCTTGAGTTTAGAACGCTTGGCCGTCGATTGGGATTAAAAAGAACCGGTGAGGAATCGGCCGAAGCTGCGCCAGCGCCAACAAAGAAAGTAAAGCTTACGTCCAACGATCAAATGAGTTTGTTCGGTGGAGACGATGCGCCGACACAAGAGGCTGCTGTGGTAAGTTCAAGAAATTCTGTGGCCAATTCCGACCACCTTTATCAACTGGTTGAAACCATTGAGGAGGCAAGGCAGTTGGCCTACTTATTGGCTGAAAGGTCTTCGGTGGCCTTTGATACTGAGACGACCTCTTTGAATGTCTTGGATGCGGAAGTCGTGGGCATGAGTTTTTCGTTTGCAACGGGTAAGGCGTATTATGTTCCTGTGCCCGCGGATAGGGCAGAAGCCGAAGAATGGATCATGGCATTTAAGCCTTTCTGGGATAGTGCGGGTGAAAAAATTGGCCAGAACATCAAATACGATTTGAGCGTCTTGATGAATTATGGCGTTGAGATTAAGGGGCCTTTGTTTGATACCATGATCGCGCATTATTTGATTCAGCCCGACATGCGCCACAACATGGACATTCTCGCGGAGACTTATTTGAACTACGAGACTATTTCCATAGAATCTATCCTTGGAAAGAAAGGAAAGAATCAGAAAAATATGCGTGATATCGAACCGGCTGCGGTGCTTGATTATGCGGCAGAAGACGCAGATGTTACGTTCCAACTCAAGCAGGTTTTTGAGCCAAAGCTGGCTGAAACAGGCGTAGACAAGGTCTTCCATAACATTGAAATGCCGCTTGTGCCTGTGCTCGCTCGTATGGAGCGCGAGGGTATTAAGGTGGATGTAGATGCCCTGAATACCTACAGTGGAGAATTAGGTGAAATTATTGTTCGATTAGAGCGTGAGATCATTGAGATGGCAGGACGTCCGTTCAATGTGGGCTCCCCACGACAGTTGGGTGAGGTGTTGTTCGATGATTTAAAGCTCTCGGACAAGCCTAAGAAAACCAAGACCGGGCAATATGCCACGTCAGAGGCGATACTTGAAGGATTGCGCAAGAGCCATCCTATTATCGAGCATATTCTCAACTTCCGCGAGTTGAAGAAATTGAAGAGTACGTATGTAGACGCCTTGCCAGAATTGGTTCACGATGTGACGGGTAGAATTCACACAAGTTTTAATCAGACGGTCGCTGCGACGGGCCGATTGTCTTCAACCAATCCAAACCTTCAAAACATTCCGATCCGAACAGAAAACGGCCGTAAGGTGCGTGCGATGTTCGTCCCTGCCAATGAAGAGCACATACTCATGGCGGCGGATTACAGCCAGATTGAGCTCCGTGTTATTGCAGCATTAGCGGGCGATGAGGCTATGATTAGTGCTTTTAAGAACGGCGAGGACATTCACCGTGCTACTGCAGCGAAGGTGTTTGAGGTGGCTCCTGAAGAAGTGACTAGAGAACAGCGTTCAAATGCAAAAACGGTCAATTTTGGTATTGTCTACGGAGTAAGCGCTTTTGGATTGAGTCAGCAGACGGACATGAGCAGAAAGGAAGCGAAAGCAGCCATTGACGGATACTTTAGAACTTATCCAGGCATCAAGGAGTACATGGACAAACAAGTAGCCGTTGCTCGTGAAAAGGGCTATGTGGAAACAATCACAGGTCGACGTCGCTATTTAAAGGATATTGATAGTCGTAACGCAGTAGTTCGTGGACACAGCGAACGCAACGCAGTCAATGCGCCCATCCAAGGTTCTGCAGCAGATATCATCAAACTTGCCATGATAGAGCTTGACCGTGCTATGCGTGATGCCAATATGAAGTCAAAAATGCTTTTACAGGTGCACGATGAATTGGTCTTTGACGCGCGTATTGAAGAGTTAGAGGCTTTAAAATCATTGGTCATTGAAAAGATGGAAGCGGCTGTTTCCCTAGCTGTTCCTATGGTTGCGGAGGTAGGAACTGGAGCGAATTGGCTAGAAGCACACTAAATTTTCTGGGAAAACGTAAAGACGTTGCTAATTATGGTATATTAGTAAGTGATTACTTACTATGTCAAATAAACGTAACGACATCATATCTGCTGCCCTAGATCTGTTTTCTGAAAATGGGTATGCGGCAACTTCTACCGCTCGAATTGCTCAGGAGGCAGGCGTAAGTGAAGGCCTTATATTTCGGCATTTTAAGAACAAGCGCGGTTTGGTGGAAGAATTGCTCCGGCAAAGCGACGAGCGTTTTCAGAGCGAAATTCAACAGTTTATTTCGGTAGAGGATCCTGCAACACTCCTTCGTGCCTTTATAGACTACTCTGTGCGCACCATACAGTATGTGGATAGTGCGAAGATGTGGATTACCTCATTGCGGCTTTCCCAGGAGTTAGGTATAGATCATGAGTTGCGTTACGCGGTATTATTGGAGCGACTTGCTTGGGCCTTAGGTGCTATCGGACATGGAAAACCGACAGATGTTGCACGCACTTTACTTAGCGCACAAGAAGGCATGTTGGCATCGGGTGCATTGGGCCATATGGGAATTGTAGAGTCCATTGCAGTTGGAATGCGTGAATTGGTATTAAATGAGTGAGTAATTACTTATTATTGAATTTCATTTGTGGTCTCAACGTATATCGTTAGATTTTCATTGAGGTTATAACACGAAATCCTGGGCACATTGTGGCCCGGGATTTTTTGTTAAAAAGACGTAATTCGTGAACAATTGCGGCCTGATTGTTGTAATTATGCAACAATTGTTCAAACACCCTTAGCAATTTGACTTCG
>OBNQ01000030.1_pt1 | contig 21577 bp, 18 predicted proteins | sample 1494201 | NCBI WGS metagenome assembly OBNQ01 (sample SAMEA3275557, study PRJEB22092) | marine metagenome | biome: ENVO 01000043; feature: ENVO 00000569; material: ENVO 00002150 | collected 2014-06-21T11:00:00+00 | depth 2 m
CACGCTAAGGTTATTGTCTGTAGTACCGGTGAGCTTCGTAGCATTGAGCATGCGTGTAAAGCTCTGGGTAGTATTGCTAAGATCGTCCAGGTTGGCGTTGGTGAAATTTTGTGGATTTCCACCAATTCTTCTGCTGTAGAAAAGGTCTGCTTTATTGAATAGGTTGACCCCTTCGGTAAAGAATTGTCGGTTTTCGTCAAATTGGCGTTCAAAGGCATCGAAATTGACAAATTGCTCATCGAAAGCCACTTGAGAAAAATCTGGTAGCAAAGTCATGTCAAGGGTAAAACTCTTGTTTAAACCTATCTTGATGTCTGCACCGCCTGCACGAGTCATTCGCCAATCCGAATCTCCAGATTTTTGTAAACCTCCCGTAATGTTTGGACGGAGACTGATTCGAACGGGCGGGTCAATGACATTGATGCCCGTTAGCAGACCGCTCTGCAAGCTTTCGTTATCAAAATTTCTATCAATAGGATTCCAGCTGTACATGGTTCTATCACTTCGAATAGAACGCTTGATATTAAATCCCCAAGCTGGAGGCTGAGAACCGGCACCTCCTTGAGGTATACGAAGTACTTGATAAGGGATGTAAATTTCAAAGCTCCATTGATGCTCTTCTTTAACCACGGCACTCCACCAAACAGCATTCCAGCTGCCGTCTTCATCGTTGTCGCTGGTCTGACGTGAATCACCCTGAACACCTGCGGCGCTTAGGTAGAAATTGAAATCATTGGCTCCGTCGTTGAACGGGTTAATAATGAGGTGAATCCAATCCGTGTTGGCATTAACACGGTCTCTTGGTGTCAATTGTGAGAGGATGGGAGCGCGATCATCTTTGAGGATGCCGGCAAAATATATACCCTCTTGGGTATAGAATATCCTTATATCGCTTTCTATTCCTTCCGAAGCAGTCGCTGGGACGGGAAAGTATTGGTCCAGTGCGTTAATCCTGGCACTTCCAGCCCATGTAGGCTCGTCGAGGACGCCATTGACGGTGATTGAAACGTCTTGGAATTCAGGTACCTCGAGGCGTTTCTTTTCCAATTCTTGACCGAAGCTTATAAGGGAAAAGGCTACGGTTAAACAGGTTAGGGTGTATTTGGTCATAAGGCGGCAAATATCGGTATAAACGCGCATATATTGATTTAACAACTTTACCTGTTGAATATGTTCATGATTCGACGGCTGTACCCTAAATTTGCGCTCAAATCAAGGAAAAACTATGAACCTTCACGAATATCAAGGGAAAGAGATTTTAGCCGGTTACGGTGTACGTATCCAGCGCGGTAAAGTAGCACAGACTCCAGCAGAGGCTGTAGAGGTTGCAAAGCAATTAACTGAAGAGACTGGTACTTCATGGTACGTGGTTAAAGCACAGGTACATGCTGGTGGTCGCGGAAAAGGCGGCGGTGTGAAGCTCGCGAAAGGCATTGATAAAGTTGAAGAAGTAGCAGATAGCATCATCGGTATGCAATTGGTGACTCCTCAAACCTCTGCAGAGGGTAAGAAAGTACACCAAGTGTTAATCGCTGAGGATGTATACTACCCAGGCGAAAGCGAAACTTCTGAGTTCTACATGTCGGTTCTTTTGAACCGTTCTACGGGTCGCAACATGATCATGTACTCTACAGAAGGTGGTATGGACATTGAGACAGTGGCAGAGGAAACACCACACTTGATTTTCACCGAAGAGATCGATCCTAAGGTTGGCTTGACTGGATTCCAAGCGCGTAAAGTAGCTTTCAACCTAGGTTTGAGCGGTGCAGCGTTTAAGGATATGACCAAGTTTGTAACGGCGTTGTACAAAGCATACGAAGGTGCGGATGCTTCCCTTTTTGAAATTAACCCAGTGCTAAAAACATCAGACGATAAAATCTTGGCAGTAGATGCGAAGGTGACTATCGACGATAACGCATTGTATCGTCATAAGGACATCGCTGAGATGCGTGATACTCGCGAAGAAGACGCTACAGAAGTAGAAGCTGGCGAAGCTGGTTTGAACTTCGTGAAACTTGACGGGAACGTAGGTTGTATGGTAAATGGTGCCGGTCTCGCAATGGCCACTATGGATATTATCAAGATGGCAGGAGGTAATCCAGCCAACTTCCTAGACGTAGGTGGTACTGCCGACGCAGCGCGTGTTGAGCAGGCGTTCCGTATTATTCTTCGCGATGAAAACGTAAAGGCGATCCTAGTGAACATCTTCGGTGGTATCGTACGTTGTGACCGCGTTGCACAAGGTGTTGTTGATGCATACAAGAACATGGGCAACATTAACGTACCAATCATTGTACGTCTTCAAGGAACGAACGCTGAGGAAGCGAAGAAATTGATCGACGAGAGTGGACTAGAAGTGCACAGTGCTATTGCATTGCAAGAAGCAGCTGACTTGGTTCAAGAGTTGGTATAAGTCCAAAGAGATAATCTTAAATTAGCCCCGAGCACTTATGCTCGGGGTTTTTTATGTCCTTAGATTTTATATTAGAATGGAGCGCGACGCTGCTGAGTCTGATTTTCCTTGTAGGAATCATTCAGCGTAAGGTATGGGCATGGCCGGCAGGTACCTTATCTAGTGCGTTGTCGGTGATTTTATTCTACCGCATTGGACTCTACGCAGAAACTGGACTCTACCTTTTTTACGTAGCAATGGGGTTTTACGGTTGGTCTCAATGGCGCAAGAATACTTCAGAGGCGACGGTTACACTTGTTGATATCCCAGTAAAAACGCAGCTTTTAGCCCTAATTGGAATCCCTTTGGCCGTAATTTTAGGATTCGGATTGAGCGCATTGCCTGGCGTTAGTTTTGCCTATTTCGATTCCTTTACTACAATCTTTGGATTATGGGCTACTTGGCAGGAAACCAGACGGATACGAACTGCCTTTCACTACTGGATTCCCTTGAATATTGCCTCTATGGTGCTCTACGGAATGAAAGGATTACCAGTATACGCAGGCTTAATGGGGATATATTCTATCCTAAGCGTGGTCGGATTTATACGATGGCGCAAATAAATCAGTTATTTTAGTGGCCAATTCACTATAGAATTAAGATGCAAGCACAACAATACATTGACCTGGTTAAATCGACTTTAGATGCCTTAGACCCCAAAGCACTAGATGCTTTGGTTGAAGCATTCCATACGACCTATGAAAAGGGTGGTAACATCTATACCATGGGTAACGGAGGCTCAGGTGCCTCGGCTTCTCATGCGGCAGGTGATTTTTTAAAAGGTGCGAGCTACGGCTTAAACAAACGTTTTAAGATGATTTGTTTGAACGATAATCTTCCCTCAATGATGGCCATTGCCAACGACATTGGTTGGGAAAGTATTTTTGTGGAGCCCTTAAAGAACTTCTTGGGCGAGGACGATTTAGTGATCGGTATCAGCGGTTCTGGAAACAGTAAAAACGTGGTCACCGCCCTGGAATATGCCAATGCACAAGGCGCTACCACAGTAGCGATGAGTGGATTTAAGGGCGGTAAAATCTCAGAAATTGCCACCATCAACGTTCATGCGCCTGTAATGGACATGGAAGTCACGGAAGATGTGCATATGGTCATCTTCAACATCGTAAAGAAGCAAATGATGGCACGTTTGATGGGTGATAACCCATCAATGGGCGATACCTACGACCAAAGAATAGGCTAATGAAGCGTTTTGCGCTCATTGGTGCGGCAGGATACATTGCGCCACGACATCTAAAAGCCATTGCAGATTGTGGTGGAGTCCTCGTCGCAGCATACGATCCTAGCGACAGTGTGGGGCATTTAGATGCCTATTTTCCTCAAGCTGCATTTTTCACAGAATTCGAACGGTTCGACCGCCATCTGAACAAGCTCAGCGATGCTGGTAAGGGGGTGGATTACATCTCTATTTGTTCGCCAAACTACCTTCACGACAGTCACATAAGATACGCTTTACGCAGTGGTGCACACTGTATTTGCGAAAAGCCATTGACCCTTCGTCCTTGGAACATTGAAGGTTTAACTAAGGTAAGTCAAAACACAGGAAAACAAGTGTTTACGATTCTTCAACTGCGATTGCACGAGAACGTGATTGCATTGAAGAAAGAGGTTCAAAAGAAACTCGAGGAGGATCCGAATTATGTGTTCGACGTAGATCTCACCTACATTACTTCGAGAGGAAATTGGTATTACGCTTCATGGAAGGGTGATGAAGAAAAGAGTGGAGGTATTGCGACCAATATAGGGGTCCATTTCTTCGATATGCTTCACTGGATCTTCGGCGATTTAAGTGACCAAAAAGTATACACAAGAACACATGATCGTGCTTCGGGGACGATGTATTTCAAAAATGCGAAAGTTCGTTGGTTCTTGAGTATCAATGCTGAAACACTTCCTGATAGTGTAAAAGGACAAGGAGGTCGTATTCACCGATCCTTGAGTTTCGATTCTTGGTCGTTTGATTTCACAGAAGGTTTCACAGAATTACACAGCACCTCATACAGGCACATCCTAGAAGGTGGAGGTTTTAACGAGAAAGCAGCAGAAGCGGCAATAGAAATCGTTCACAACATGCGAGAGCAGGAATTGGCCCCAATGGGCGAGGATGCTCATCCACTAGCTGACCTACCTCTTACGGCGCATCCGTTTTACCCTAAGAAATAAGTGTTAAATCACTATATAACAGTTGATTAAAGAGTAGTCAATAGTTATCCACACCCGTTTTATTTGGCTGCGTCATTTGTTAGATTTGAGTATTCCCCGGAGCTAACAGGATACGTATGTTTTTAATTTTTGATACCGAGACTACAGGTTTTCCAAAAGATTGGAATGCGCCCATCACGGATTTAGACAACTGGCCTCGTGTGGTGCAGTTGGCGTGGCAAATCCATGATGAACAGGGCGCTATAGTCGATGTTCAAGACCACATCATCTATCCCGACGGTTTCGATATTCCGTTTAATTCGACAAAAATTCACGGTATTTCTACCGAGCGTGCACGTAATGAAGGTAAGCCTTTGGAGGAGGTGCTTTCCCTGTTCGAAGCCTCCATGGACAAGTGTGAATACCTCATAGGACACAACGTTAAATTTGATCTAAACGTCACTGGATGTGAGTATTACAGGGTAAAAGGAGAGAATCCTTTGGACCAAAAGAGGCCGGTAGATTCTTGTACAGAGACCACTGCAGAACTTTGCCAGTTGCCTGGTGGACGCGGGGGTCGCTACAAATTGCCGAAACTTGAGGAACTCTATTTCCACCTGTTCAATGAAGGTTTTGCAGAAGCACACAATGCGGCATTTGACGTTGAGGCGACGGCCCGTGTTTTCTTAGAGCTGGTTCGATTAAATATCATTACACCTGAGTCTATCGGGAAGGATCAGGACTTTTTAAGCCGATTCAAAACGGCTAACCCTTCAACAATACAAGCCATTGGACTCGCTGTTGAGGAAGCCAAGAAAAAGCGCGCTGAAGGCCTAGGAAAATCCGAAACAGCAAATACTACAGCTTCCAAATCGACTTCTCTGCATGCAGCAGATGTTGAGTTCGCCCATCTGCATAACCACACACAGTTCTCTATACTACAGGCGACAACTGTAGTGGCAGATTTAGTAAATGCGGCCGTGGATAACGGACACGCAGGTGTTGCCATGACTGATTTAGGAAACCTAATGGGGGCTTTCCACTTCAATCGTTCAGTCATGAAGGTACCGGGAAATAGGGAGGCTTATGAGCACAACGAGAAAGTAAAAGCGGGCGAGCTTGACGAGCCGCTCAAAGAATATCCTTTTGTTGGTGTTATCGGCTGTGAATTCTACGTTTGTGAAGACCGCCTTGACCGCAGTAAAAAGGACGACGGTTACCAGATTGTTGTTTTGGCAAAAAACAAAAACGGCTACCACAACCTTGCTAAACTTAGTAGTGAAGGGATGTTGAACGGGTATTACTATGTACCCCGTATCGACAAGAGCGTACTTTTAGAGCACAAGGAAGACCTCATTGTGCTTTCGGGTGGCTTGCGTGGCGAAGTGCAGCATTTATACTTAAATGTAGGAGAGATACAAGCGCGCGAAGCTTTAGAATGGTGGCACGAACACTTTGGCGAGGATTTCTACCTCGAGCTCAACAGACACGGATTAGACGAGGAGAATCACGTCAACCTTCAGCTGTTGAAATACGCTGAAGAATACGGCATTAAATACATCGCAGCCAACAATACCTTCTACTTGACCCAAGACAACGCAGATGCTCATGATATTTTGCTTTGTGTGAAAGAAGGGGCGCAAAAGAGTACACCTATTGGCCGAGGCCGAGGCTTCCGTTACGGATTCCCGAACCAAGAGTTCTACTTTAAGAGCAAAGAAGAAATGGTAGAGCTGTTTTCAGATATTCCGGAAGCACTCAATACCACAAAAGAGATCTTGGATAAGGTCGAACTCTATCCATTGGAGCGCAATGTCCTACTTCCAGCCTTTGATATACCTGAGCAATTCCAGGATCCGCAGGATGTTGTAGACGGTGGACAGCGGGGTGAGAATGCCTATTTGAGGCATTTGACGTACGAAGGGGCAAAGGCACGTTATGGTGAGATCACACCAGATATTGACGAGCGATTAGACTTCGAATTAGAAACCATTGCACGTACTGGGTACCCTGGATACTTCTTAATTGTACAAGACTTCTGTGAAGCTGCACGCCAAATGGGCGTGAGTGTAGGTCCTGGTCGTGGTTCTGCGGCGGGTTCTGCAGTAGCCTACGCGACAGGAATTACCAACGTTGACCCCATTAAGTACGACCTGCTTTTCGAGCGTTTCTTGAATCCGGAACGTGTATCGCTTCCCGATATTGATATCGATTTTGATGACGAGGGTCGCGATAAGGTCATTCAATACGTGATTGATAAATACGGTGCACCTCAGGTCGCTCAAATCATCACTTATGGCTCTATGGCTGCAAAGAGTTCTATCCGCGATGCAGGACGAGTTCTTGAGCTTCCATTGCCGGATACCGACCGCATAGCCAAGCTCATCCCAGATATGACCAAGCTCAAGAAACTTTGGGCACTCGATGAAAAAGGGCTTAAGAGTAAGTTCAATTCGGAGGATGCGGCTATGGTACGTCAGCTTAAAGAACTTTCCGAAGGAGATTCTCTGGAAGCTACAACCATCAACCAAGCACTCGTACTAGAGGGCTCTTTGCGCAATACGGGTATTCATGCCTGTGGGGTAATTATCACCCCAAGCGATATCCGCGAGCTCGTACCAGTGGCGCGCGCCAAGGATAGTGACATGTGGTGTACGCAGTTTGATAACTCGGTGGTAGAGGATGCAGGGCTTCTTAAGATGGATTTCTTGGGACTTCGAACGCTGACCATCATCAAGGAAGCATGTCGATTGGTTAAACAACGTCACGGGGTAGAATTGGACCCAGATGCTTTCCCGCTTGACGATACCAAGACCTATGAGCTTTTCCAACGTGGTGAAACCGTCGGTATTTTCCAGTATGAGAGTGCGGGTATGCAGAAGTATTTGAAGGAGCTGAAGCCTACGGAATTTGCAGATCTCATCGCGATGAACGCCTTGTACCGCCCAGGTCCGCTAGAGTACATTCCTGAGTTCATTGATCGTAAGCACGGAAGAAAGGAGATCAGCTATGACCTTGACGCCATGGAGGGCAAGCTCAAAGAAACCTACGGAATTACCGTGTATCAGGAGCAGGTAATGTTGTTGTCGCAGGAGTTAGCGGGCTTTACCAAGGGCCAGGCCGATATGCTCCGTAAAGGGATGGGTAAGAAGAAGAAGGATATCATTGATATGCTCAAGCCCATGTTCTTAGACGGTGGTGAAGAGCGTGGACACAATAGAGACATCCTTGAGAAAGTTTGGAAGGATTGGGAAGCTTTTGCCTCTTATGCCTTCAACAAATCGCATTCAACATGTTATGCTTGGGTAGCCTATCAAACAGCGTATCTCAAAGCGCATTACCCGGCCGAATTTATGGCTTCGGTATTGTCCAACAACATGTCTGATCTAAAAGCGGTGACCTTCTTCATGGAAGAATGTCGTCGTATAGATGTACCCGTTTTAGGGCCATCAGTCAACGAGAGTTTACTTCGTTTTAGCGTGAATAATGAAGGCGCAGTCCGATTCGGAATGGGCGGTATGAAAGGCGTAGGAGAGAACGCTGTTCGCGAGATTATTTCCAAAAGAGAAGAAGGTGGTCAATTCAAAGACCTCTTTGACCTCCTAGAACGTATCGACTTGCGACAAGCGAACAGAAAGACCATTGAGTGCCTTATTCTAGGTGGTGCTATGGATGATTTTCCAAATACCCACCGCGCCATGTACTTCTCGGAAGAGGAGGGAGGCCGTAGCTTTGTGGAGAAGGCTATCAAATACGTGCAGAATAAGAAAAACGATGCAGAGAGTGCTCAGGCCTCTCTATTTGGCGAAGGATCTGGCGAAGAGCTTCCACCACCAAAGATGCCAGAGGTTACCGAATGGCCGACTATCGTAGCCTTGAAAAAGGAAAAAGAGATCAACGGGATGTACCTTAGTTCACATCCCTTAGATGACTATAGAACTGAAATCCAGTACTTCTGCACAGCGGAATTAAACCGACTGAACAACCCTCAGAGCATCATGGGTCGCGACGTCTTTGTGGCCGGAATTGTCACGGAAGCGCAGCATCGTATCTCAAAAATGGGTAAAGGCTGGGGTATTTTCCGTCTTGAGGATTTCCGCGGCGATTATGAATTCAAAATGTTTGGAGAGGATTACCTCAAATTCCGCCATTTCTTCGAGAACGAGCAGTTGCTCTTTATCAAAGCGCGAGGTCGTAAATTCAACCAACGCCAAGGTGAAGGTTTCATCGAACGCCTCAGCGTGGACGTCGCCGACGTCAAACTGTTGCAAGATGTACTCGAGGAGCAGAGTAAATCGTTGGAAATCAAATTAGATCTTGCCGCCCTTGATACAGACCTAGTGGATAAAGTGCACGATTTACTTGAAATGCACCCAGGAAAGAAGCGCGTCAAGCTTCACATTGTAGACATTGAAGAGCAACTAGACATTAAACTTCCAGTCAAGGAGCGTAAAGTGAACATCAGCAAGGATTTATTGGTTGCACTTGAATTGGATCCATTGCTCCATCCTAAAATCAACAGTTGATGAAAGTCCTGAAGACCGTATTTCTTCTTCTTGCTGTACAATTCACCCATGCTCAGGTGAACTGTATCACTACTGGAGATCAGCTTGGTCCGTACTTTAAATGGGGCGCACCGTACATCTCAAACGATACCTTAGCCCCAGGTATTTTGGATACGACGCGTTCGCTAGAGCTGACCTTTTATGTGAGTTATGATTGTGATACAGTCGATCTAGACACGTTGCCATCGACCTATACCTTGCAGATATGGCACGCCAACGACAGCGGTGCTTACAGCAATGTAGACGGTAATCCTAACAATTACCATTACCGTGGCGAGCTCGAACTTACCGGGTATTCAACCACCCTGCACACCACATTACCCGGCATCTATCCCAACCGTCCCTCGCACATTCATATTAAGAGCTATCTAACAGATGCACACTTTACAGACACCATTATTACACAGCTCTATTTCGAAGGGGATTCCCTTATACCGTTTGACGGCGCGATAAATATGCCTGAAAGGTGGATCCGATTGGATACCGTTAAGGAAAATGGATTTAAAGGAGCGTTTGCCTTTGGCCTAGCCTATATCATAGGGGTAGAGGAACCAGCCGGTCCAGTAAAAAGGTTGTACCCTAATCCTTCCAACGGATTGGTCCATGTAGAAATGAGAACAGCTGGAGCCATTACTGTGACAAATTTGACCGGCCAAATTGTATATCGCGAGTCGTTAGCACAAGGCAAGAGTAGATTGGATCTTAGGCATTTGCCAAAAGGCGTTTATGTCCTGCGAAGTGAAGGCCTCTCAAGGCGATTCGTTCTTAGGTAGTGGTGGTGAACTACGTGTGGAAAACATAAATGAGCTCATAGGTGAAGCCTATCGCATCAGGCGGTAAATTGGTCTTACATTTGATACAAGAAAAAGAAATACATTTTATTATGGCACTCGAAATAACAGAAGCAAACTTTGAAGAAGTAGTAATGAAGTCAGACAAGCCAGTATTGGTAGATTTCTGGGCGGAATGGTGTGGACCATGTCGCATGGTTGGACCAGTAGTTGACGAATTGGCTGGCGATTACGAAGGCAAAGCAGTTGTAGGTAAACTTAACGTAGATACTGACGGTGCCGTAGCACAACAGTTCGGTGTACGTAACATCCCAACACTACTTGTATTTAAAAACGGTGAAATCGTAGACAAGCAAGTAGGTGCTACAAGCAAGCAAGTTCTAGCAGCTAAGCTAGATGGAGCTATGTAAGAAGTAGCGAGATAAAATTCTCACAACACCCCCGCGGGCCTCGCCCGCGGGGGTGTTTTTTTTGGTCAACGCTCCCAATGTGAAAATGATTTAGTTGTTCACATTCTTTGATTACTAATCTGGGCAATTTCAATTTAATAGGGAAGGTATTCCACCTTAATTAAAACCCTATTGCCATGAAGAAATTTACCCTTTTTTGGGCGCTTATCGCTGCTCTAACAATTCAACTGCGCACGTTCGCCCAAATCCAAGACTCTGTTCAACTGCTGTATTCAGAGCTTCCGGATACACTATTTCCACATGGCTTTCTACACGATCAGAGTGCGTTGAGAGATTTATTCTACGGTACACAGTATGATTTGCACCAACTCGACGGTTCCATTCCCGGTAAAATGGTGACCAAGAGGCTGTGCGAATTGGCCTACAACGATTTATTTCTAAGTCAGCGACTCTCCGGTGGTTTACTCTTCGGTAAAAAGCTGCCCCACTTGAAACCGTGGAGTTCTTTTGAGCAAGAGAGTACCAAAGACTCACAGTCAATAGATGTTCGTCTTTACCTGAATTGGTTCAAGGTTCATGAGTTAGATTCCGCAGCTTTTGATAAAGGTTGGCTGTTTTATGATGGCTATAGAATTACTACGGTTCCACGAAAAATGTGGTTAGACAGTGCACAGACCGTCCCATGGAGCACGCCGGCACCTTTAGACAGTGCACTCCAAGCCGTGAATGACTTTACTGTGTTTTTTGGTGGCACCAACAGTCCAGCGCATTACATAACTGGACAGCAGACCACCTTGAGCTTTTCACTAGTGGACTCTTTGGCTCAGAGCAATCAGCAACTCCCTTCAGTGTTTTATGTTGACTTAGACGATGGACAAGGTTTTAGGCAAACAACGCTTAACCAGGTGCTTCACGCAACTTACGCCACGACTTCGACCCATGCAGAATTGGTCCATAAAGATCTCGCTATACGCATCAGGGATGCTGGAAAATGGCTCGAAACACGTTTTCAGATTCCATTAATATTCAATGTTAGCCGACCGGATACAGTTCTGTACACAGAAAGTATGCCTTCACCGCCTTGCTATTCAACGTATACCCCAAAAGAGGAGGCAAGCATCACGATAAAGTATGCCAACAAAGGCTTGGGTCTTCAAAAACCCATTGTAGTTGTGGAGGGCTTTGAGAGCGCTTTGAAGCCTTATGGATTGATCAGCTATGAAGGATTATCATCTGGTATCATTCTCAACGGAAATGATGAGCGGGTTTTTTTAGGAATGGAGAAGCTTTCTTGGATGTACGATTCTCTTCATATCGCAGGCTATGATATCGTTCATGTGGACTTTGAGGAGAGCAAACAGCGGATAGAAGACAATATGCAAAGCCTTGTCAGAGTTCTCTATTGGGTAAATCAGCAGCATGCTGATTATCCGGCGATAATAGTAGGAGCATCAATGGGGGGCTTAGTTGCTCGAGCAGCACTTTTGGAACTTGAACGCAGTGCTTGTTTTCAAAATATAAGCGCCTATGGAACTTTCGACACTCCGCACGACGGGGCCTTTGTGCCACTTGGTATACAAATGGGGGCAAAGCGCATCGAAGAATTAACCACGGTTTTTTGGCATTGGTCGTTAGTGCAGACATGGTCAAAGGCATTGAATTCTCCAACAGCACGACAAATACTCATTGATCATCTTGATCCGACTGCGGTGCAAGAACGAGCTCAGCTCAACGCCTTATATAAAAACGAACAACCTCGAACCGTTCGAAGATTCGCGGTTTCAAACGGTTCGGACATGAATATCCATGCTCCATTAATTGATTCAGCGGATGTTATTGCACAATGGGGTAAAGAGAAGTTTGTGACCTATAGGCACCATGTTGATCCACATCTCGACAGTATTAAATCAAATCTAATAGGAGGATTTAAAAAGCCATTGATTGCCTATGGTGCTAGTATTGAGGGAATGGACAGTCCCTCAGGCTACTTGTATTTTGGTCAGAGCTATCTCAGGAACACCCTCCATTTCAAACGCCTTTGGTTTAGAAGTAAAGCCGGTGCCTATCAATCCCTGCTCGTGAAAAAATTAGGGGCACACGCAATCATTAATAATCTTCTTGCAGATAAGATCATCAGGGAGATTCAACGAAATACTAATAACGAGCTCCACAAGATTCATAAGACGATAGAGGGAAATGCTTCGAAACTTGCTAAGCAGAGCAGTCATCATAACTACATAGAAGCCCCTGGATCATCAACCACTTCAGCGAAATCGTTTGAGCAGATGTTCTTCTCTGAGGTACGCAGCCCAACCCACACATTCATTCCGTCTTTTAGTGCTCTCAATGTAGGTGAGACATTCGTGAACACCTCATTTCGAGGGGATATGGAGCGTATTCCGTTTCATACCTACATCAGTCCTGGCTTAACTTTAGATAAGGCAGGCGCGAATCAGGAACATATTTATACCGATGAGCACATCATTAATTACGCACTAACAACCTTTGAAGGCGTTCATCGTCGCATAGGGCACTCAGGTGTTCTCAAGACGGATTATAATATCGCTAAGGAGTTTAATACCTTCAGTTCCTATGATTCTCACATTGAACACTTAGAGGTCGCCAAAGGAGTGTCTTTGTCGATAGGTAATCCTACTGGCTTCGTAGGGCAGAGCACCGTTCCAGCAGATAGCCGACAAGATATAGAGGTGTTTGTGGGTAATGGCAGCAATAACAGTGAGTTGCTGATTAAAGGCGCATTAAGATTAGGCGCCTCCCAAGGAAGCCGTTCAGTATTGAGGATTAATTCAGGGAGCCGTCTAGTTCTTTCGAAGAACAGCATGCTATCCATAGGTAATGACAGTCGTCTTATCATAGAGCCTGGTGCTGAGGTTATTATACATCCAAATGCGACTATAGAATGGGACGGAGGGATCATTGAGCTTCAAGGGATTTTAAAGCTTGTCCATGGAGCTGATTTTACTCCCTTAGGCTCTGGCACTTTAATTACAGAGGAATCGGGCAGATTTGCTCCACAGAGTTCTGGGAACATTGCTCTAGAGAATTCTACATGGATCATAGCAAACCTTCAACATCTCACTGTTAAACTTAACTCTGTTCGTCTGAGTGACTGTGAAATTGAGTTTAGGAACAAGGGGGAATTGAAGGTACGCTCTCCCTTTGAACTATTAAACTCAACCGTAACCTATAGCGGGCCAAAACAATGGAGTGGACTGTCGGTATCTGGAACGACAGCCCTCATTAAAAATTCGCAATTCATTGGAGGTGCTCCTTCAGTGAGAATCGCATCTAACGCCTCATTCTCCTTGCAAAGTTGTCATTTTAGCAATGCTCAAACAGGAATTTATACGACTGTTGCACCTGACGAATTTTACGGGAATAGTTTTACCTCATGTGAACTCGGTGCTTACCTATCCTGCGATACAACTCTTATTGAGAGGAATCTCTTTCATGGATGTACTACCGGGCTTGAATTTCGCTCTTCCGTAAAGAGTACTTCGCTACAAATGAAGTACAACGTCTTTTCTTCAAATACATTAGGATCAGAGGTGCATGATGCAACCTTGCGATTAGAGTGCAACGAATGGAGTTACAATACCACAGGGCACCGTCAATATGGAGGTGCGGTCCATATGGGTAACAATGCCGGTAATTCGTATCAGTCTAACAGCATTGGTATAAAATTCACACAGTTGTCCCTACTTAAGCTCCACCAAGGGCATAATCAATGGTTGGGCAGTTCGACTCTAGACGTGCAGGGAACCTTTTCTAGTGGGAATAATCTGTCGCATAATGGTTCGTATTACTACCTCTCTGCGGACAATACCTTGTTCACGTCCAATTCATCAACAGATCTTAAATATGGCCGGGATAAGGTATATCCCATGGTTGGGGCAAACAGTCAACCTTCAAGCTTTCTGTGTCCATCTAAAGGCCCAAGAAAAGTCGCTGCTTCATCAGGGCGAAGCAAGAGGCATTCATTGGTCGTTTATCCGAATCCCGCAACGACTGCGCATGTTATGGCTGAATTTGATGCAATACAGCTGTGGGGGCAGATTGAGATTTATAATTCGCAGGGTCTTTTAATTGATGCTGTTAAACTCGACAAAGGTCAGACAACGAAATCTCTTCAATTACCCAATACAAGAGGTACTTATATCGTTAGGTTACAGACAACAAATGAAACAGAGACCGCAAGAGTTGTTTTACTGTAATAAAACTCCCGCCTTCCAGCTTACTTAGGAGGATTGGTTTGGCCAAAATCTGTACTTTGCGACAAGTTATGAGCACACATAAGAACATTCCGATGATAGACCTTCCGAGGGTGCATAGCGCTTACAAGGAAGAATTGGACGAGGCGATTAGCACTGTGGTCAATAGTGGTTCATACATCGGCGGATCTGTTGTCGAAGAATTCCAATCCACACTTACGAATTTTATCGGGGCACCTACTTTCGGGGTAGGCAACGGCACCGATGCTTTGCAGATTGCGCTTATGGCATTAGGTATTGGTCCAGGCGATGAGGTAATTGTACCGGCTTTCACCTATGCTTCTAGTGCAGAGGTTGTCGGCTTATTAGGTGCAACAGCTGTATGGTGTGATGTTCAGCCCGGTTCCTTTAATATCGATCCGGCAAGCGCGAAGTTGGCATTATCGGCAAAAACTAAAGCAATCATTGCGGTGCACCTCTATGGTCAACTCGCGGATCTTGAGGCTTTAGAGAAGACAATAGGAGCTGTTCCAATTGTAGAGGATACCGCACAAGCTTTCGGGGCAAAATTCACCCATGGAAAGTATAAGGGTAGGTATGCGGGTACTGTTGGTGCTTTTGGTACGCTCAGCTTTTTCCCAACAAAACCACTCGGTGCTATGGGGGATGGAGGTGCCATCATTTCTACGAATGCTAAGTTGCACGATCGAGCATTGCGTATTGCGCGTCACGGGCAAAGCAAAAAGTATGTCCATGAAATTATTGGTGTGAATTCGAGATTAGACCCTATTCAGGCGGCAATCCTCGGAGTGAAGTTCAAGCACTTCTCAAATACTCTCGAACGGAAGGAAAGTCTTGCGGAACTCTATCGCAAAGAACTGCAAGACATGGAGCAACTAAAACTACCAGAACGCGAGTTACATTCCACGCACGTATGGCATCAGTATACCTTAAGAATAGACTCTAAGCATAGGAATTCGCTTAAGGAATATTTGACCGATCATGGCATTTCGTCCATGGTGTATTATCCAATCGCCTTGTCGGATCAGCAGGCTTACGCTGCGATGATTGAACGGGTACCGATTACTAATTCTAGATTACTCTGCGATGAAGTACTTAGTTTGCCGATGGATCCATCCATGGACGATACAGATGTACTGATGATTTGTAGCACAATAAAGCAGTATTTTGCAGCATGAGTTACTTCAAACATGAAACAGCAGTAGTAGACCAAGGTGCAATAATTGGTGATGAAACCAAAGTTTGGCACTTTACGCACATCATGTCTTCTGCGCATGTAGGCGCTCGTTGTATTCTTGGACAGAATGTGTTTGTAGGCGCAGATGTACACATAGGTAACGGCGTTAAAATTCAAAATAATGTTAGTGTTTACAGCGGGGTTACCGTTGAAGACGATGTGTTTTTAGGTCCTTCAGTGGTTTTTACAAATGTGAATGCACCTAGAAGTTTTATCGAACAGAAAGACTTCGCAAAAACTCGAATCGGTAAGGGAGCTGCAATAGGTGCTAATGCTACCATAGTCTGTGGCAACGATATAGGTCAATATTCATTCATCGGCGCTGGTGCGGTTGTTACAGCTACGGTTCCAGATTATGCCAAATATTACGGGGTACCTGCCCAACATAAGGGTTGGATCAGTCGTACAGGTCAAGATTTGAATTTTGACGAAAAAGGTCATGCCATTTGTCCTCAGACAGGTGAAGAATACGAACTGAAACAGGATGTTGTTCGCCCGCTATGAAAGTAGTGACTATCATAGGCGCCCGGCCTCAATTCATTAAAAGTGCTCCTGTAAGCAAAGCGTTAAAAAACTCTGGTATTCAAGAGGTTACGATTCACACAGGGCAGCATTACGACGCTAACATGAGTGCTGTGTTTTTTGACGAAATGGCATTGCCAAAACCCCTGTATCGGCTTGAATGCGGTGGTTTGGAGCGTCAAGAAATGTTGGTAAAGATGCAGGTCGAATTAGCCCCAATCTTCAAAAAAGAACAACCCGATTTCGTGTTGGTATATGGCGATACTAATTCGACTTTAGCAGGCGCCAGGACTGCAAATGATCTTAGTATTCCCTTAGTACATGTTGAGGCTGGACTACGTTCTTTCAATTTGGAAATGCCTGAGGAACACAATAGGGTTGAGACAGACCGTCGTTCTAAAATTCTCTTTACGCCAACAGAGGAGGCGGTTCAAAACCTTCACAATGAAGGATTTCAAAACAAAGGGATTCAGATTGAAACTATTGGTGATGTTATGTACGATGCATTGCTTCAGTTCAAATCAAAAGCACAATGGGTAGCGGCAATGGGGGACCGCTTATTCTTTGAAAAAGAATTCGGACTGGTTACTGTTCATAGATTTGAGAATGTAAGTAATCGGGAGAAGTTGAGTCAATTGGTCGATGAACTCAATGAAGTTCATGCTACTCAGCTGCCTTTATACATGCCATTACACCCATCTACACGGAACAGATTAAAGGAGTTTGGATTACATCTGAATATTCACCAGTCTCCACCGGTAGGATATCTTCAGATGTTGTGGTTACTGCAGAAATGTTCGTTAGTTCTAACGGATAGTGGTGGTCTTCAAAAAGAGGCATATTTCAGCGAAAAGCCTTGTATCACTTTACGGGAGCAAACAGAATGGGTTGAGTTAGTAACCCTTGGAGTGAATCGTCTGCATGTCATTGGAACCGATTCTTTAAAGCATGCAATCGAAGATTTTCGATCAGCAAAACTCGATTATTCTTGGAAGGGATACGGTACTGGTAATGCTGCAGATAAGATTGCCCATACAATCCTCACGGCCTAATTAGAATTGTTGTAAGAACCGATTTACGTCCTCAATACATTCTGCATTAAGGTTGTGTGCCATTGGGTAGGATTTAAATTCAAAATCCTTGTTTTCGAGAAGTTTAGCACCGCTTTCCGCCCATTCATATGGAATCACATGATCCATAGTACCGTGCGTTTGAAGTACAGGAGCACTGATGTTCCAATCGGTATTCCGCCATTCAGGTAGCATGTACCCGCTCATTAAAACAAAACCCGAAGCTTCGTACGCTCCTTTAAGAATGGCCATGCTAAGTATTGCGCCCTGTGAGAACCCACCGCATATAACCGCACCATTAATATTATGTGTTTCTTTCCACAGTGTAATACTCTCTTCGACGAGGAGGGCTGCACTACGAACCTCTTCAGCGTCAATAATCTTATTCCCGTTGTCCCAATTGATGTCGTACCATGCGAATCCGCCCATGCCAATATCTTTTGGCGCTTGAAAGCAAAGAATATTCATTGGAGGGAGATACGGCTTTAGACCGAAGAGGTCGTGCATATTGGATCCGTAGCCATGCAGTAGAACGAGCGTAGGGGATTGTGTGTGCTCTATGTGGTATATGTGTTCTAGCATTATTCGACGATGTCCCAGGTGTGGTCGGCTAAAAGTAGCGCTTTGTGCATGAACTCAAACGGGCACTTTCGCCATTCAGAGGGACCTATCATACTTAAGACGGTGGAACCATTGTCGCGGCGGTATAGGAAATAGGTATGGTTTATCTCAGGTTTAAAACCCATCTCAGCGCTGTAGATGTGCGCACTGAGTTCTTTTCTGTCTTGGATTTTTTTGGCTTGTGCTGCAAGTAGTTCAATTTGCTCCTTGATCTGATCAAGTTGCATATCTGTTTGCATCTCCATGGCATTAACGTCGAGAGATTTGTTTTTAAGCACATCTACTGCTTTGAATGCTGGTGCACTTACCGACGAACCGTAGGGCAATAAACTTGCATTCTCAGCAATTTTATCGGGGTCAATAGGGTTGTGTGTTCGCTTATCTTCTGCCATGTGTCAAAAATAAATCAATCCTTCAGCTTTGTCGCCCAAGGTATTCGCTTTTTCATTTATGTAACGCTCAGCGGTTCTTAAGGCCATTAGAGCGTCGAATTGGTGCCAATTTTCAACCTCTATACCGTCAAGATTCCAGCCTGTATCACTCGCCAAAGCATCTTTCGCTTCTGGGAGAAACGCTTTGTCTTTCTTGTAACGCTTTGAATCTAGTTGTAGTTCTTGAGCAGTCAATTTTGGATAAACTTCAATGACTTGGCTCGCTGTGGTTTGACGAAACCATTGGGCCAATTCCATAGCTCGTGCAGTTAAGCCTCCCAAGAACATTGGACTCATAGCTTTGGCCTCTAGATCAGCTTTTCTGTAATGGTAATTGGTAAAACCGTCAATTCCACGAAGAGCTCCAGGTAGGGATAGGGGGCCATCAATGCCAACGACATTTGGTCTCAAAGGTTCGATTAGTTCTTTAATCCACTTATCAGCATCTTTGTTTTTGGTCGCTTGGTGTACTGAAATAGTACCTTCATTGATAATAGCGGCACAGGTAAAACCAGACGTTTTGCTTCCGTAATCAACTCCGGCTATTACTTCTCCCATTTCCCAAATATTTCTTCAACCCTTTGGATGCGAAAGTCAAAAATCTCTTCAAGTTTTGGTTTGACGATAAGGGGATGTGCCAGCTTGCCTAAAATACCTAGAGGCACCTTATAATTTACCCGATCTAACATTTCAACGCCATCTTCTATTTCTTTAAAGTGATGCTCATGATGCCAAATGGCGTAGGGTCCTACCCGTTGTTCGTCGACGAAATAATTCGGTGCATCAACATAAGTAATCTCAGTGGTCCAATTCATTTTAATACCGAACAACGGACTCACTTTATAATTGATGAATAAGCCAGGGTACATTTTCTCAGGTACTTCGCTTAAAATATCGAAGCCCATTTCGCTTGGGGTAATCTTCGATAGGTTACCGGGATTTTGGAAAAAACTCCAGGCCTCTTCGAGTGAAATGGGGATGCGTTGGATACGCTCTATGGTATACATAATCAGGCGTTATTCCTGCTTAACGCAACAATAGAGTAGAGGTTCAGTAAATGAGGTCGAATCTATTAGATTCTTTTCATTTGTTGTTTGATGTACTTGGTCTGCTCAGCTAATACACCTTTGGAGTCGAGGCGTTTAACATCAGTCAAAAGAATTTGAGCCTCTTTTTTACGACGTTTCGTCAAAGCAATGCCCGCTAAATTAAGTTTGGCGAGTGCTTTATCTTGATCCATACGAAGACCAGTGTTTAAAGCTTTCTTCAACAGAGTTTCTGCCTTACCTACCTTTCTTTGAGATTCAATCATCCCCGAGAGTAAGTAGTAGTACGCCAACTGGGTTTTAATTAAGCTTTGCTCCGGGTTTTTGATGCCTCCAAGAGCCTTTTCTGCTTTTTCCAGATCTTGCTTACGCATGTGGTACAGCGAGATTAGAATGCGTTCGTTTCTGAAGTAAGTAAAGAGCACAATGGCGGCAGGGAATAGCAATGCAATACCATTGCCAATTTCTCCGTCAATAAAACTGTAAAGCGACCAACCAAAAATTGCCGCCGATACTACTATTCTGATGATTTTACTAAACATGTGCTTACTTTTGAACCACGCAAAGAAACAAAGAAATGGACAGAGTTAATTGGAAATTGATGTCGCTAGAGGAAAAACAAGCATTTTATGCGAAGATTTCTTTGGAACTCAGTGATCACAAACGCCAATTATTCGAGCAGAAAATTCAGCACCGCACGCGCCACTTTTCCCTGGCTTTAGAGGATATGATGAAGACTCAGAACGCATCGGCGCTCATGCGTACTGCGGATGCATTTGGCGTTCAACGAGTAGATATTTACGATAAGAACGAGCGATTTAATGTGAGCTCGGGGATAAGTAAAGGGGTAGAGAAGTGGTTGGATACTTCATTCTTCAATACTTACAACGAAGGCGGCGTGGCACAGTGGGCAGAATTGCTAAAATCATCTGGGAGAAAGCTATACGTTACCGCCTTAAATGCTAGTGCAAAACCATTACATGACATAGATCCTACCATTCCTGCGACGATTTGCTTTGGAAACGAGCAAGAAGGTGCCTCCGAAGAACTCCTTGAACACGCTGATGAAGTCATTTACATTCCTATGAAGGGTTTTGTAGAAAGTTTTAATGTGAGTGTCAGTTGTGGGATTGTCTTACACCATCTCACCCATAAAATGGAAGAAGCTGGAATTGCTCGAGGTTTGAGTCAAGAAGACGAAATCACGACTAAAATTGATTGGGCTTTAAGAACAATTCCTAACCCGCAACGTTTTCTTTAGTCAAGAAAATATTCAAACTTTCCTTGATCCTGTGCCCAGTCGATAACTTCCCAACGAATTAGCCTGGCCAGAGTTTCAACCGTTCTTCTACGGTCGATAGCCATTACTTTGGCTGCTTTACTTGTGCTAATGCCAGGGTAAACTTTCAGGTAATCGATGAGTTTCCGTTCACTGTCGCTAAATTCTACAGGGCGTTTACTTCGGTTTTCCTGTTCCTGTTTCCATACTTCAATGAGGACGGCATTAGCGGCAAAATTTTCATCTTGGTCCCTGTAGTAGGCGGTCATGGAGTCCAATTCTTCGACCTTGTAAGGCTTACTACTTCCTTCTGGAATATTTATTTCCCAAACGACTTTTCCATCAACATTGTGCGCAAGAATTTCGGGATCTACACCGGGGGATAGGAAAATCTGAGTAGCATTTTCAATCATGTATATGTCGTCTTCATCTTTCACGCCAGCAACAACACCATTATCTCTAACTCCTATTAAAAGCCGACCACCACTGGTATTAGAGAATGCACTAATCGTTCGAGCGATTTTGCGGCTATCAGAAATCTTATACTTGAAATCTTGGTTCACGTGTTCGCCCTCACGGATGAGTTCTAGGAGGTTTCTTGAAGAATAATTACTATCGAAATCTTTGTACATACAACAGTATTCGTATCTTAAATCTGTGGAGCAAATTATCAACCATAGCGATCCTAGTTTCTTCGAGGAAATCAACTACCTGCTAACACAAAGGCTTGTAGCTAAAAG
>OBNQ01000031.1_pt1 | contig 20886 bp, 18 predicted proteins | sample 1494201 | NCBI WGS metagenome assembly OBNQ01 (sample SAMEA3275557, study PRJEB22092) | marine metagenome | biome: ENVO 01000043; feature: ENVO 00000569; material: ENVO 00002150 | collected 2014-06-21T11:00:00+00 | depth 2 m
GAAACAAGGAAAAACAAATATGTTTCAAATTTATCGTAAAGAAATTGACTGGGGCGGGCGTACATTAACGCTTGAAACAGGCAAGGTTGCCCGTCAAGCAGACGGCGCTGTGATCGCCACATTGGGCGAGACATCTGTGCTATGTACAGCCGTTGCCGCAAAATCAGCAAAGCCTGGTCAAGATTTCTTTCCCCTCACTGTGAATTACCAGGAAAAGGCCTTTGCCGCTGGTAAGATTCCAGGTGGTTTTTTCAAGCGTGAAGGTCGTCCATCAGAGAATGAGACATTGGTATGCCGCTTGATTGACCGTCCTATTCGCCCGCTATTCCCAAAGAATTTCAAGAATGAGACACAAGTTATCTGTACAGTGCTTTCGCATGATATGGAAAACAACCCTGATATCGTGGCTTTGATTGGTGCCTCTGCGGCATTGACCATTTCAGGTGTGCCGTTCTTTGGCCCTATTGGCGCGGCCCGCGTTGGCTATGCTGATGGCGAATATATCTTGAACCCATCATTGGCTGACATGGAAACATCTGAGATGGATTTGGTGGTTGCCGGTACATCTGAAGGCGTTTTGATGGTTGAATCAGAAGCCAAAGAATTGTCTGAAGAAATTATGCTAGGCGCCGTTAATTTTGGTCACCAACATATGCAAAAAGCCATTGATGGTATCATCGAATTGGCTGAGGCATGTGCAAAAGACCCGCGCGATCTGCCAGAAGAAGCGCCTGAGACAGCCAATGTAAAGGCCGCTTTGGAAACATTGCGCGCTGATGTTGAAGCTGCTTATGCGATTGCTGATAAGACAATGCGTCAGGCCGCGATTGGTGATGTCCGTGCCAAAGCCCTTGAGGTTGCAGGCGAGGAAGCTGATAGCGTTCTTGTCGGTGGTCTGATGAAAGGTCTTGAAGGTGATGTGGTTCGCTCATCAATCCTGAAGACTGGCAAGCGTATTGACGGCCGTGATACAAAGACGGTTCGCTCAATCGTCTCTGAGGTTGGCATTCTGCCACGCACACATGGTTCAGCCCTGTTCACACGTGGTGAGACACAGGCTTTGGCCGTGGCAACTTTGGGTACAGGCCAAGATGAGCAAATCATCGATTCATTGGCTGGCGAGAGCCGTGCGCGCTTTATGTTGCATTATAACTTCCCTCCTTACTCTGTGGGCGAGGCAGGGCGTGTTGGCTCTCCTGGTCGCCGGGAAGTGGGTCATGGTAAGCTTGCATGGCGTGCGGTTAACCCGCTTTTGCCATCAAAAGAAGAGTTCCCATACACAATGCGTGTTGTCTCTGAGGTAACAGAATCAAACGGCTCATCTTCGATGGCGACTGTTTGTGGTACATCATTGGCATTGATGGATGCGGGCGTGCCGTTGCACCGTCCGGTCGCTGGTATCGCGATGGGTCTTATCAAAGAAGGTGATGAGTTCGCTGTTCTGTCTGATATCCTTGGTGATGAAGATCATCTTGGCGATATGGACTTTAAGGTGGCTGGGTCTGAATCTGGTATCACATCTTTGCAGATGGATATTAAGATCACCTCTATCACAGCTGAGATTATGGAAATCGCTTTGGCACAAGCCAAAGATGGTCGTTTGCATATCCTAGATGAGATGAGCAAAGCCCTGACATCAGCCAGAGATGCTTTGGCTGATTCAGCACCAAAGATCACAACGATTAATATCCCAGTGGATAAAATCCGCGATATTATCGGCCCGGGTGGTAAAATCATCCGTGAAATCTGTGAAGAAACAGGCGCGAAGATTGATATTGAAGATGATGGCACCGTTAAAATCGCCGCTGTCTCAACCGAATCATCTGAAGCGGCTTATAACCGTATCCGTTCAATCGTAGCTGAGCCTGAATTGGGCGTCATCTATGATGGTAAGGTTGTGAAGACCGTTGATTTCGGTGCGTTTGTGAACTTCCTAGGCCCGAAAGATGGTCTGGTGCATATCTCTGAAATGCAAGAAGGTCGTGTCGAGAAGACAACAGATGTCTGTAATGAAGGCGATATCGTGAAAGTCAAAGTCATCGGCTTTGATGATAGAGGCAAAGTAAAGCTATCTATGAAGCGTGTTAACCAAGAAACAGGCGCTGATCTAGAGGCGGCCAAAGACGCTGAATAAGCGGCTAGCTTAAAACACTATCGATAAAAAACCCCCTGCCGGAGTTATCTGGCAGGGGGTTTTGTTTTTTTAACTATGAAAACCACCGCTTCATTCGGCGCGTTAGCCAGCAGGTTAGTCTGACGGCTCTTTGGCCACACCAATATGGTGAAAGCCGCCATCGCAATAATGAATCTCGCCTGTGACGCCCGATGATAGGTCTGATAGCAAATACAACGCTGAGCGCCCAACCTCATCAATATCAGGGTTGCGGCCAAGCGGGGCGTTTTCCTCTGAATGACGGAAGATATGACGCGCGCCTGTGATGGCCGCCCCTGAGAGGGTGCGCATTGGGCCGGCTGACAGGCCGTTGACGCGGATATTCTGGCCGCCTAGATCAACCGCCAAATAACGCACAGATGATTCAAGGCCTGCCTTGGCCACACCCATCACATTATAATTTGGCGTAATACGCACACCGCCCAAATAAGACAGCGTCAATAGCGCGCCGCCATTTGGCATCATCGTTTGCGCCTCGCGTGCGACATCCGTGAAGGAATAGCAAGAGATGCGCATGGTCTGGGCAAAATTATCACGGCTTGTGTTCAGATATTGGCCTTTCAGCTCTGATTTATCTGAAAAGGCAATGCCATGAACGACGAAATCAACGCTGTCCCATGTCTCGCGCAATTGGGCAAAACAATCAGAGACACCTGTGTCGGTTGAGGCATCACATTCAAACAGCCTTGAAGAGCCTGTTTGTTCAGCCAAGGCCGCAACACGGCTTTTTAGCCCCTCACCTTGATAGCTATAGGCAATCTCTGCCCCTGCTTCGGCGGCGGCTTTGGCGATACCCCATGCGGCGGAACGTTCATTCGCCACACCCATGATAAGGCCTCTTTTACCTGATAATAATCCCATCATTTGCCCCTATTTTTCGCCCTGATCATTCATCGTTCGGTTAACCATTATATTTGGCAAGGGCAAGACACGCATTTGTGCCACCAAAGCCAAAGCTGTTTGAAAGTGCCAGCTGGATATCTTGGTTATCAAGACGGCTTGTTGGGATATGAATATTCCCAATCGCTTCATCAGGTGTCTCGATATTGGCAGAGCCTGCGATGAAATTATCCTTCATCATAAGCAAAGTATAAATCGCTTCTTGCACGCCTGTTGCGCCCAATGAATGGCCTGTTAGAGACTTGGTTGACGTGACGATTGGTAAATCTTGCTTGTCAGTAAAGACGGCGCGGACGGCCTCAAGCTCTTTCATATCGCCAACAGGTGTTGAGGTGCCATGCGCGTTGATATAATTGATAGGCCCGCCAAGGCCGTTGCCATCAAAGCCTGCCAATGCCAAATCCATACAACGCACCGCGCCTTCACCAGAAGGGGCGACCATGTCATGGCCGTCTGAGTTGGCGCCATAGCCGACGATTTCAGCATAGATCTTTGCGCCTCTGGCTTTGGCATGTTCATAATCTTCAAGCACCAGCATACCGCCGCCACCTGCGATAACAAAGCCATCACGGTCTGCATCATAGGCGCGTGAGGCTTTGGTCGGGTCATCATTAAAGTTAGATGACATCGCGCCCATCGCATCAAACAGCACAGATAGCGTCCAATGTAATTCTTCGCCGCCACCAGCAAAGACAATATCTTGCATGCCATAACGAATGGCATCAGCACCAGCTGAGATACAATGCGCTGAGGTTGAACAGGCAGATGAGATTGAATAATTCACGCCTTTGATCTTAAAGAAAGTCGCAATACAGGCTGAGACGGTTGAAGACATACAGCGTGGCACCATATAGGGGCCAACACGCTTTGGGCTCTTCTCGCGCGTGGTATCAAAGGCCTGCAACATATTGGCGGTTGATGGGCCGCCTGAACCGGCGATAAGGCCTGTGCGCGGGTTTGAGACATCTGATTCCTCTAGGCCTGAATCAGCCACCGCTTGTTCCATCGCCAAGACTGCATAGGCAGCCCCCTCACCCATGAAGCGCAATTGCTTGCGATCGACATGGTCGGCGACATCCATCTTCACACTGCCTTTGACCTGAGAGCGGAAACCTAGCTCTGTATAATCAGGGGCGGCAACAATGCCTGAACGGCCTGTTTTGAGTGACTGCGTTACCTCTTCAGCGTTATTGCCGATTGAAGAGACAATCCCTAGGCCTGTAATTACAACACGTCTCATAATGGATTAAGCTCCTTCTGCGCCAAATAGGCCAACGCGAATATCATTCGCTTCAAATACAACTTCGCCATCACATAAAACACGGCCATCTGCGATACCCATAACAAGGCGGCGCATGATAACACGCTTCATATCAAGCTCGAACGTCACGGTCTTAGCGGTCGGCAAAATCTGGCCAGTGAATTTCACTTCACCAACAGATAGCGCGCGCCCACGGCCCTTGCCGCCAGCCCAGCCAAGATAAAAACCAACCAGCTGCCAAAGCGCATCCATGCCAAGACAGCCAGGCATCACAGGATCGCCTTCGAAATGGCAAGGGAAAAACCATAAATCTGGATGAATATCAAATTCAGCGCGAATATGGCCCTTATCACTTGCCCCGCCTGTATCGGCGATAGAGGTGATACGATCACACATCAGCATCGGCGGCAGTGGCAATTGCGGGTTGCCCTTGCCAAACATCTCTCCTTTGGCACAGGAAATCAGATCATCATAGCTGTAAGAAGATTGTGGAGTATGTGACATAATAAACAGACCTTTTCGATTTTATGCAGGTAGTGGTTATTCGGTGTTAATTTAAGGTTTCAGTATCAAGCACGCCCCAAATATCATCGCGGCGCACAAAGGCGCGCAAATCATCAGATGCCACACGGCACCAGAGCGGCTCACAAATTTGTAATTCTAGTAATACGCCCTTATCAGCGACGGCTAGGACGGGGCTTGTCTCGTCTGGCTTGCGGTGCAATTTGGTCAGGCGCGATTGTATCAACGCATAACGCTTTAATGTGACAAGCTGTGAATGGACCCAGCCTGTGGTGCCTTCATGGTCAATGACCTTGCGCCACACATCAAATTCCGCGATCACCTTCATAGGCAGGTTTTTTTGCTTATAGACCCATGAGAGCGCATATTCGCGCCCCGGCCCCACGCGCATATTCACCGTATCAGATTTGAGCGTCACAAAACGCGGCACTGGCAGGCCTGAGCCTTGGACAACGAGTTTGGCTTCTTGGGCTTGTGCGGGATGAAGAGGTGCCATCATCATGAACGCACCAATGCTAAGGGCGATGATAAGGCCCATATGATAAAGGCCCAAATGATAAAGGCCCAGGTGATAAAAACCGGAACGCATAGAGCCTTTGAGCCTATTACATGTCCGTGAAGCATTTATTTTCATAGAATACTTAATCTTCATAGCGTTAAAATAATCTCATCCGCACAAAGCCAGAGCTGTCAAATCATACACATGTTTCTAGCACAAAGAATAGCATTTCGTCTCGGTTTGACGCTAGGCAAATCACAAAATAATGATAATATTATTCACGTGCTTTTGTTTTTTTCGTATAAGTTATCATAGCGTGCATTCATAAAGGTGATGTAACACACATGAAACCAACGATTATTCTTACCCGTCAATTGCCTGACTCTGTTGAAACCAGAATGCGTGAATTATTCAATGCGCGGTTAAATGAAACAGATGAAGCGATGAGCCGTGAGGCTTTGATGGAAGCGGTAAAAATGGCTGATGTGCTTGTGCCGACTGTCACAGATGCGATTGATGCTGAGATTATCGCGGCCGCTGGCCCGAACCTTAAGCTGATTGCCTCTTTTGGTGTCGGGGTCGATCATATTGATTTGCAAGCCGCCCATGCCAAGGGGATTACGGTCACAAACACACCGGGCGTTTTGACAGAAGATACAGCCGATGTGGTGATGAGCCTGATTTTGGCCGTGCCGCGCCGTATTGCCGAAGGTGATGTCAGGGCGCGTTCTGGTCAATGGAAAGGCTGGTCTCCGACAGGGATGCTTGGCCGGCGCATTAATGGCAAGCGTCTTGGTATTGTCGGTATGGGCAATATTGGTGAGGCGGTCGCTCGTCGTGCGCGCGGTTTTGGGATGTCTATCCATTATCACAACCGCAAGCCTGTTCATCCCCAGCTTGAAGAAGAGCTAGAGGCGACTTATTGGGATTCGCTTGATCAGATGCTTGGGCGTATGGATATTGTCTCGGTGAATTGTCCTTCGACACCAGCGACGCATAATTTACTCTCGCGTGAGCGGCTATCTTTGATGCAACCGCATGCCTATTTGGTCAATTGCTCGCGCGGTGATGTGGTGGACGAAGAGGCGCTGATTGATATGCTTGCGAATAATGGGATCGCAGGTGCAGGCCTTGATGTCTATCGTGATGAGCCTGAAATCCCTGCCAAATTACGCGCCTTAAAGAACACGGTTTTATTGCCGCATATTGGCTCTGCGACCATGGAAGGGCGCCAAGATATGGGCCAGAAGGTCATCATCAATATTCAAACATTTATCGATGGTCATACACCGCCTGACCGTGTTGTTCAGGCCATGTTATAAGATGATGTTATAGCGCGATAATGTGATTTATAAATCAGCACAAGCGGGGCAATTTTTGTCCCGCTTTGTTTTGATGATATCACTATGCGCCCCCAGCCCATCAAACAGCATCAGCCGCCCTGCAAGCGAGGTGCCAATACTGCCAGCTTTGGTGACAAGCTTTATCGCTTCAAGCACAGCAAGCGATCCCATTACCATCGTCACAGGCCCCGCAATACCAACGGTGGCACAATTTGCCACAGGCGCGATAGACGAGGTTTGCGGGAAAAGACATTCATAACAGCCGGCGCGCTCATCGCCGTCTAGGGGTGCGGAGAAGACCGCTAGCTGGCCTTCAAAGCGGATGGCTGAGACAAAAATCAGCGGCTTATCATGGGCAAGCGCCGTGCGGTTCGCAAGATAGCGTGTCGGCGCATTATCGCTGGCATCAATGATGATATCATGGCCTGCCATCACCTCATCTGCGATGGTCTCATCAAAATAGCTGGTGCGTGCCTTAACCGAAATAAGGGGGTTTTGCGCGGCCGCATGCCGGGCGGCAATCTCGGCCTTTGGCTGGGCGATATCATCGGGGGTGAAGAGGAATTGACGGTTCAGATTCGTGCCTTCAATCACATCATCATCTATCAGCGTGATATGGCCAAAGCCGGCATTTGTTGCCGCCATCAGCGCAGGGTTGCCAAGACCGCCCGCACCAATGATAGCAAGGCGCGTGGCCTTTAGCGCATCTTGGCCCTCATCACTAATTTCTGGCAAGATAAGCTGGCGCGCATAGCGGGTGATTTCCGCATCATTAAGCGTGCCTGTCTTATCTGTTTTATCTGTCATGTGCTTGTGCCTGTTGAGCCAAAGCCGCCACTACCTCTAGCGGTCTCATCAAGCGCTTGTGTTTTCACAAAAACGGCCGTTGTCAGCGTTGCGATCACCATCTGGGCAATGCGCATGCCATGGGTGATCTCAATCGCCTCTTTGCCATGATTTATCAGCGCGACTTTGATCTCGCCGCGATAGTCGCTATCAATGGTGCCGGGGCTGTTGAGGATGGTGACGCCATGTTTAAAGGCAAGGCCTGAGCGTGGTCTAATCTGTGCTTCAAAACCTTTTGGTAGCGCGATGCAAAGGCCGGTTGGGATGGCGGCAAAATCGCCTGCTTCGATAATTATGGGGGCGCTTGTGGCCGCGCTGATATCCATGCCTGCCGCGCCGTCTGATTGGAGGGCTGGCAGAGGCAAATCCTTGGCATGGGGCATTTGTATCACAGGGATATTTATGACAGGGATTTCTATCGCGCTTGGTTGGCTCATATTCTCACCCCTTTTTTAAGCGTTGGTTTCAAAATGCTCAGCAATCTCTTGGACAAGCCTCTCGGCAAGCGCTTGCTTGCTAGCAGGCGGCCAGCTCGTCTCCTCGCCCTCTCTTATGAGGGTTAGCTGATTATCATCTGCGCCAAAGACAGGGGCCTGCTTGCTGATATGGTTGGCCATCATCCAATCACACCCTTTTCGCGCGCGTTTGGCAATAGCGGCCGGGATAAGATTATCCGTTTCAGCCGCAAAGCCTATGACAAGGGCAGGGCGTCTATCGCTATGAGACAAGCTCTTGAGGATATCAGGATTTTCAGCCAATTCTAGGGCAGGCGGCTCGCCAGTCGTGGTCTTCTTTATCTTTTGATGGCTGGCACCGACGACGTGCCAGTCAGCCACGGCGGCGGTGCAAATCGCGACATCCGCGTCAAGCGCTTGATGGGCGGCTTGGTGCATTTGCGCGGCCGTTAGCACAGGGATAAGGGTCACATTCTGCGGCCGCGCAAGCTCTGTTGGGCCGCTGATAAGGGTGACCTTGGCACCAGCATTGGCACAGGCCGTTGCGATCGCATAGCCTTGCTTGCCTGAGGAGCTGTTAGAGATATAGCGCACACCGTCAATTGGCTCTCTGGTCGGGCCGGCGGTAATCAGGATATGCTTATCATGAAGCGGGCGGCTCTCGGCTGGCAAGGTGCCAAGGGGCGGCAGGCTTTGGATGATGTGCGGGACAGCGGCAAAGCGGCCCTCGCCAATCTCGCCGCATGCGGTATCGCCGCTCTCAGGGCCAATTTGCACAGCCCCGCGATAGCGCAATTTCGCGCAATTTTCCTGTGTCGCTGGATGTGCCCACATGACAGGGTTCATCGCTGGCGCAAAATATAAAGGCGCGTCTGAGGCAAGGCACAAGGTGGTGGCCAAATCATCCGCAAGGCCTGTCGCAATTTTGGCAATGAAATTACCTGTCGCAGGCGCCACCAGCACAAGGTCAGCCTCTCTTGCAAGGCGGATATGGCCCATCTCTTGCTCATCTGTGAGAGAGAATAGTTCGGTATAGGTCTTCTCTGCGGTGAGGGCTGAAAGTGATAGAGGCGTGATAAATTCTTGCGCTGATTTGGTCATCACACCGCGCACATGATAGCCCGCATCCATCAGACGCCTTGCTAGCTCAAGTGACTTATAGGCCGCAATGCCGCCTGTGATAATCAAAAGACAAATCGGCTTGGTGCCACCTGCCCTTGTGTCGAGCGGGATAAAACACGCATTTGCCTCATCCCACCGCATGCCATACGCACCGCAAGCGTGGCGCAAAAGCGCGTGCTTGGTGGCAGGCATATCACCGCGCTTGGCATAGTTTGATAAGGCAGACGCCCCCACGCCTAAGCACTCGGCAAGCGCCTTGCGACCGCCTAAAAGCGTGGCTGATTGTGTTAAATAATGCTCAAAATCCATAATGTGAATTATATTTCACAAAATAAAAGAGGTCTAGCGGTATTTTTCGCATTATTCGTGAAAATATTGTGAAATTAATTATCTATTGTGAAAAATTATGAAAGAGCGCCCATAAAATCGCCACCAAAGCGGCCCCTGTGAGGGCGTCTTTAAGCGATGATTTACGCTTTTCGGGCTGTTTTGGTGTGGCCTCTTCGCCTTTTTCAAGCCTATCAAGAATGGTTGGCACAAGTTGGATAAAGCGCATGGCTTGGCCGCGCGCTTCTTTTAGTAAGCGTTCAGGGTTGGTTTGATTGGCGACCCATTTTGCCGCCAAGGGCTTTGATAGCTCCCACATATCGGCGGCGGGGTTAAGCTGGCGTGCGACGCCTTCTGCCATCACGATGGTCTTTTGCAGCAAATTAAATTGTGGCTGGACATGAATATCAAAGCGTTTTGATATCATCAAAATCTGCCCCATAATCTGGCCAAGTGAGACATCGCCTAGCATCTTGCCAAGCAGAGGTTCGACCACGGAGCGGATATTCTGGGAAAATAGATGAAGCGGCACATCATTGCCAATCATCCCCGCATCAGCGTGCAGACGCGCGACCTCATCATAATCACGATCTAAGATAGCGATCATCAAACGGCCCAAAAATAGCCTGTCTTGCGGGCCAAGATGCCCCATAATGCCAAAATCAATCGGCACCAATAGACCATCCCCATCAACAAAGACATTGCCGGGATGCATATCAGCGTGAAAATAGCCATCACGGAAGACTTGGTTAAAAAAGCTAGCGGCCGCGGCTTGGGTTAGCTTTTCAATATCATGGCCTTTGGCAATCAGCCCTGTCACATCATCAAGGCGCAACCCATCAACCCACTGTGTGACCAGCATATTATGCGAACATAGGCTAAGGTGCATTTGGGGTATGCGAATCCCCTCATCAGCGGCCAGATTTTCGGCCAGCCGGCCACCAGCGGCAGCTTCCATACGCAGATCAAGCTCAATCTCGCATAATTGTTCAAACTCGCGCACAGCTTCGATTAAGCGCAATCTGGCAAGGCCGGGGCTTGCTTTGGAGATTAAATGTGCCATGCCCATAAAGAAATCAGTGTCTTTTTGCATTTGGCGGGCAATGTTGGGGCGCAATAATTTGACCGCCACAATCTGCCCATCATGCAAGGTCGCTCTATGCACCTGCGCGATTGATGCGGCCGCAACGGGCACCTCATCAAACTGCGCAAATATATCTTCGATGGGCGCATCAAGGGCTTGTTCAACTTGGGCTTTGGCACGGCGCGGTGAAAAAGGTGGCAGCCTGTCTTGCAACTCAGATAGGCCAAGGGCCAAATCAGGGCCGATGAGATCAGCTCTGGTTGATAAAGCTTGGCCGAATTTTATGAAGCCGGGGCCAAGGCGTTGCAAGGCATTACAAAGCGCGATGCCCGCATCTTTTTCGATTCGCCCAAATGTGATAATTTTATCAAGCAGCTTTAATGTGCGCCGAAGCCATAGGGGCAAGATGGTGATATTGGCAAAATGATGAAGCGCGCCCGCTCTGCCAAGGTGCCAGCCAATAATCGGCAAGCGATAGCATAGCTTTAAACGGAGCAAGGCGGCCTGTAGCATTAGTCCAATTTCCAGCCAGAATGTATGGCCGCAATGCCCCCTGATAGGTTGCGATAGCGCACTTGGGCAAAGCCTGCGCTGACCATCATATCTGAGAGCGCAAATTGGTCTGGGAATTTGCGGATTGATTCGACCAAATATTGATAGGAATCACCATCGCGTGCGACCAGCTGGCCCATCTTTGGCAATATCTTAAACGACCATTGATCATAGATTTTTGACAAAACAGGGTTCTCAACAGCTGAGAATTCAAGGCAACAAAAACGACCGCCCGGCTTTAGGACACGGTGAATTTCACGCAAAGCCACATCTCTGTTGGTGACATTGCGCAGACCAAAGGCGATGGTCGCACGGTCAACCGAATTATCGGCCAAAGGCAGGGCTTCGGCATTGCCAGCTATCCATTCAAGCCTGTCTTGATAGGGGCGCATGACCGACCGCTTCTGGCCAGCTTGCAGCATTTCTTCATTAATATCGACAATCTTCACAGACCCGCCGCCGCGCTTTAAAAAGCGCAAAGCCACATCACCTGTGCCACCTGCCAGGTCAAGCAGGGTCTGGTGCGGGCGCGGCGCAAGCCAATCCATCAGCGCATCTTTCCATAAGCGATGCACACCCATAGACATCAAGTCATTCATAATGTCGTAATTCTTGGCGACCGAATCAAAGACTTCCTTAACGCGTGATTCTTTCTCAGCGCGTGGCACGGATTGAAAGCCGAAATCAATCTCGTCTTGCTGATTCATATCCGCACCAAGCATTTGTTCCTCATGCTCCTGATGCGGGATTTGTGCCTCTTGGTCACTCATAATCTGGCCTTTATGTGTCTATTTTTTGCTGGTAGTGAAGGCGTATAAGACACCTTATATCTTTGATTTAGTCTAGCTATGGTCTAAATGCAAATAACATGGCGCTTTTTATGGCTGTTCTATCAAAGGGCAGGCCTTATAGAATGAGTGCTGGACAGAACAAGCGCCGGACAGAACAAGCGCTCGTTTTTTGAAAATGAGGATGCCTAAAATGAGTGCCTATCATGCCTGAATTACCTGAAGTAGAGACCGTCAAGGCCGCGCTTGCGCCTATTATGGCTGGCGGTGTGATAGAGGAGGCTGATATTAGGCGTCCTGATTTGCGCTTCCCCTTGCCGACTGGCTTGAAAGATTTTTTGACAGGTGCGCCCGTTGAGCGGGTTAGTCGGCGTGCAAAGATCATCTTAATCGAAGCACGTGGGCAGGTGATGATGTTGCATCTTGGCATGTCTGGGTCTGTGCGCATTTCAGATCACAAGCCCAACAGCCAACCCCATGATCATATTGAGCTGGCGGTGACGCTTGGGGGGCAAAGGCGCTGGGTGACGTTGAACGATCCGCGCCGATTTGGCTATGTGGATTTGGTGCCAAAAAGCGATTTTGCGGCGCATAAATCAATTGCCTCTCTTGGCCCTGAGCCTGTGGCGATTGCGGGTGATGAGCCTATCGCGCCATTGTTAGATCTGCCCTATCTTGATGAGGCCCTATCAGGGGCAAAGGCGCCGATTAAATCATTCCTGCTTGATCAGCGTCAAATAGCGGGGCTTGGGAATATTTATGTTTGTGAAGCGCTTTATCGTGCGGGCATCTCGCCAAGGCGCAAGGCGATGAGTGTCAAAGGCAAAAGAGCTGCGCGCCTTTTGCCAGCCATCCGCGAAGTCTTGCAAGAGGCGATCGCCCAAGGGGGCACCTCTTTGCGCGATCATAAACAGCCTGACGGGAAATTGGGCTATTTTGTCCAATCCTTGCATGTCTATGGGCGCGAAGGTGCGCCTTGTCATGGCTGTGCCAGCGATGTTGCGATGATAAGACAAGCAGGGCGCGCCAGTTTTTATTGCCCGACCTGCCAAAGATAGACTAAGCTGAAACTCATCCAAGCGACTAATGGCTTGCTATCATTGCTAAGGGGTCTGTCTCATGCGTGTTCTGCGCCTATCTAAATTGCGCGACGATAACTTATATCAGCCTAAAATAGCCGCCTTTATTGTGGGGTTGGCTGTGCTGTTGAGGGCTGTGCTGGTGATGGCTGTCATGATGGGCACAGGCGCGGCGCGCGCTGAGGGCGCTATAGGCTGGGTTGGTGATTTGCCTGTCCCTGCAAGCGCGCTGATAGAGACAAGCGGGGCCGTGAATTTCGATTCGCCATCAGGGCGCGTGATACAATTCACCTTCCTGTCTGATATGTCAGCAGAAGAGGTCACATCTTTTTACCGCACATCCTTGGCCGAACTAGGCTGGCAGGCGACAGATAGCGGGTTTGTGCGCGGTGATGAGCATATGATTATCAGCCCCGCACCGGCCAAATCAGCCGCATCAGGCAATGCCTATTTCGTTGAGGTCAAACCCCGCGACTAGAAAAGCGCATATATAAGCCTCAAACCTTAAGGCTGGGCCTAGAAAAGAGGGGGCTGGGGTGATGTGTGAAAAGGCTTGACTTGTCGGGCGCACAGACATATACACGCAACTCAAGTTTTAAATGTTTCAATATGAGGGCCTAAGATGGCAAATCATAAGTCTGCAAAAAAGCGTATCATCAGAAACGCAAAGCGCGCTGAAATCAATGGCGCACGTATCAGCCGTATCCGTACTTTCATCAAGAAGGTCGAAACAGCTATCACATCTGGTGATAAAGACGCAGCGCAACAAGCGCTTCGCGATGCACAGCCTGAAATCATGCGCGGTGTAAGCCGTGGTGTTATTCACAAAAACACAGCATCACGTAAAATGTCTCGCCTATCAGCACGCGTGAAAGCAGTCTCTGCTTAAACCCATGCACCTATCATCCTAGCCACGGCTAGAGATGGTAAATGACGTCTCTATAAATAGACCGCCTCAGATTATGAGGGCGGTCTTTTTGTTTTGCGGCTGGTTAATTATCGCTGGTTAATTATCACTGGTCTGATTCGGTTCAGGTGAAGAGTCTCATACAGCTATCTGATTCGGTTTTGTTTTTCTTGAATACAGGCTTTTTCCGAATCGGAAAAAGGCGCTTGGCAGGCGTTTTTCGATGAATTTTCTGTCAAGCTAAAAGAGTCTGTTTTTTGCAAATATATTTGTGTGATTCGACCCGTCTGGCTCTTGATAAATCGGATTTAATTAGCTTACTATCCGAGACTATCGGTCTGTGACGTTCGCACGCCTCTCGGCACCACAACACATCTCCGATCATTAAAAAATAAGAATAATAACGTGGTACATCACTTAGTTAAAAAGGTGGTACATCACGTGTCAGGGATGATGGGCTAATTATGGCAAATGCGACAACACAGCAGGTACAAGATTTATGGGTGGATATCTCATCTCGCCTAAAGTCAGATCTTGGGGATGCACAGTGGCGCAGTTGGATTAAGCCGTTGGTGGCGGTCGCGCTGGAAGATGGATGCTTAACATTGGCCGCCTCTAGCAGGCTGACAAGAGAGCGCGTTATTAGCCAATATATTGATAAGTTGCGTATCATCGCCGCCGCGCATAATGGGCAGGTTGATGATATTGATGTTGTCCTGCGCACAAGCCAATCTGTACAACAAGCTGGCACGCCGCCGCGCCTATCTGAGATGCCTTTCACAGATGATGCGGACGAGGCAGGCGATTCGCGGCTAATGGCAAATGCGAGCACAGCAGAGGGGCCAGAGGGTCTTGATGCGCGCTTTACCTTCGATAATTTTGTTGTCGCAAAGCCAAATGAGCTTGCCTATGCCGCCGCACGGCGCGTGGCTGAGCGTGATGAGGCAACCCCGACCTTTAACCCGCTCTTTTTATATGGCGGTGTTGGTCTTGGTAAAACGCATCTGATGCATGCGATTGCGTGGGAAAGCCGCAAGCGTGACCCGTCGCGCAATGTGATCTATCTGACTGCTGAGAAATTCATGAACCAATTTGTGGCCGCTTTGCGTCGCAAAGATACGATGAGCTTTAAAGAGCGGTTTCGTGCGGCAGATGTTTTGATGGTTGATGATATTCAATTCATGTCTGGCAAGGAATCAATCCAAGAAGAATTTTTCCATACGCTGAATGCGATCGTTGAAGAAGGCCGTCAGGTGATTCTCTCAGCCGATAAATCACCGTCTGATTTGGATGGTGTCAAAGAGCGTCTGCGCTCTCGTATGGGGTGGGGTATGGTCGCTGATATTCACCCGTCAAATTACGAATTGCGCCTTGGTATCTTGCAATCACGCAGAGAAGGCGTGTCTGTGAATGTGCCTGATGATGTGCTTGCCTTTTTGGCGCGCAAAATCACCACCAATATCCGCGAGCTTGAAGGCGCGCTAAACCGCCTGATTGCGCATGCGACACTGGTGGGGCGCACGGTCAGTGTTGATATGGCAAGAGAAGTGCTAGCTGATTTGCTGCGGGCAAGTAATCGTCTGATTTCAGTGGAAGATATTCAGCGTCATGTCTCAGCGCATTATAATATCAGAACCAATGATATGTTCTCGAACAGACGGGCGGCGGCGATTGCGCGGCCTCGTCAAATTGCGATGTATCTGGCAAAGGATTTGACCTCCTTGTCTTATCCAGCGATTGGGCGGTCTTTTGGTGGGCGTGATCATACCACTGTGATGCATGCGGTGAAAAAAATCGAACAGCTTATTGCCGAAGATAACCATCTGAACGCAGATGTTGATTTATTGCGCGGCCTGTTGGCTGACGGCGCCTAAGACGGCTTTTTTATTCTGCCCTAAAAGCATGCCTTTTCATTTGGCAGGCATGGTTAATCTGTGCCAAAATAATAACCATCTGTATCAAAGCACAAGTGAGGCGCCTTTGCGGGCCTCATAGCGACAATTTAATGGTGAGAATAATCATGAGATTTACCATCGATAGAATGAGCCTCCTTCGTCCCCTTGGTCATGTTAGCTCTGTGGTTGAGCGTCGTAATACGATTCCTATTCTCAATAATATGGTATTGCGGACCTCTGGCGGCACCTTGTCGTTGACGGGCACAGATATGGATATGGATATTGTGACAGATGTCACCTGCGCGGTGATGGCCGAAGGTGCCAGCACGGTGAGCGCGCATATGCTGAATGATATTGTCCGCAAATTGCCTGAAGGCTCTGAGGTTGATATCGAAATGGTGGATGGCAATGCGCAAATCAAAGCAGGCCGTTCAAGCTTCCGTCTGCCAACCCTGCCTGTCGAAGATTTCCCCGCGATTTCATCCTCTGAATTACCGCATCAATTTCAGCTAACAGCCGCTGATTTGCGCGATATGATCGACACAACACGCTTTGCGATTTCAACCGAAGAAACACGCTATTATCTGAATGGTATTTATTTCCATAAATCAGCCAATGATATGTTCTGTGCTGTGGCAACAGATGGTCACCGTTTGGCGCTAAGCCAGATGACTATGCCGCAAGGGGCAAGCGATATGCCGTCAATCATCTTGCCGCGCAAGGCGGTGGGTGAATTGCGCAAATTGCTCGATGATCAAGAAGGTGATGTGCAAGTATCGCTATCAGAGACCAGAGCGGAGTTCTCATTTGGCGTGGTCAAGCTGACCTCAAAGCTTATTGATGGGTCTTTCCCTGATTACACGCGCGTGATCCCGCAAGGCAATGATAAGATCCTATCGATTGACAAGGCCGCTTTTGCCGCGGCGGTTGACCGTGTATCGACCATCTCATCAGATAAAACACGCTCTGTGAAAATGGCGCTTGATAATGGCACCGTGACCCTATCTGCCAGTAATGCGGATGCCTCTTCGGCAAGTGAAGAGATTGAAGTGGCTTATGAGGGTGGGGCGATTGAAATTGGCTTTAACGCCCGCTATTTGATGGAAATCACCGCACAGGTGCAAGGGGATATTTTGCAGATGTCATTGGCAGATGCTGGCGCGCCAAGCCTTATCCAAGCGCCTGGTGATGATGCCAATGTCTTTGTGCTAATGCCAATGCGTGTCTAATGTTGAGTCGCTGATGCCTGTTGGTATTTCGGGTGCAATTTCAGGTGCTATATCAGGTGCATCTGCGTTTGCGACAGATGTCTATGTTCAAAGGCTTACCTTAACGCATTTCCGTAATTATGAGCAGTTACAGCTTGATTTGCCTGCGATGGCTGATGGCGGCGGTGCGCCTGTGGTGCTCTATGGGCCGAATGGGGCGGGCAAGACAAATTTGCTTGAGGCATTGTCCCTCTTATCACCCGGGCGCGGCCTGCGGCGGGCATCGCGTGGTGATTTTCCGTCCTATTACCGCCCCGATGATATATCTGATAACACGCCATCAGCTGCGACGCCTCTATGGGCTATCTCAGCGCAGATACAAACAGCGGCAGGCTCTTTGCGTGCTGGCACGGGCCTATCGGCGGATAAGCCAGAGGGCGCGCGTCTGTTTGCGCTTGATGGGGCGCGCTCAACCGCAGGGCAGCTGGCTTCTCATTTTGCGCTTTCATGGTTAACCCCCCAGATGGATGGGCTGTTTATAGGCTCTCCTGCGGCGCGTAGGCGGTTTATTGACAGGTTGGTTATCGCCTTTGATCCCGCGCATTCAGCGCGCCTATCACGCTATGAGAAATGTTATCGTGAACGCCAAAAATTAATGCAATCAGGCGCTGAGGCAACATGGATTGAGGCGCTTGAAACACAGCTTGGTGAGAGCGGTGTGGCGATTATGGCGGCGCGGGCCGCCTTGGTGCGGGTGCTATCAGAGGCGGCCTATCAGGGTGATGAGGCCTTTGGCTTTCCGCGTGTCCATATGGCGATGCGTGGCGGCGGCGGTGAATGGCTTGATCATGAGCCTGCGGCATTGGTTGAGGATAAAATCAAACAAGATGCGGCGATGCGGCGCCAGCGTGGTGATTTTGCCATGCTAGGCCCGCAAGCCCAAGATTTAGATACCATCCATCTTGCGAAAAACCAGCCCGCGCATCTTGCCTCAACAGGAGAGCAAAAGGCCTTGATGATAGCGGCTATTTTAGCGCATGCCCGCCTGCAACATAGCCGCTTATCGCGCCCGCCCTTGCTGTTGCTTGATGATGTGGCGGCCCATTTGGATGAAACAAGACGCGCCTGTCTTTTCGCCGCAACCGCAGAATTAAAGGGCCAAGTTTGGTATAGCGGAACAGATAAGAGTTCTTTTGTGAAATTGGCACAAATTGCGCAGTTTTTACATGTCGAAGACGGGAAAATCAGCTAGTATAAATCTATGACTAGCATCACGGCACCCTGTGGCTGGATGAAATCGTTAAAAAGTGGAATGAAATGATGATGAACGGCTCTGATTCAACCCCAGAAAATGGCGCTAATAACCCAGAAAATAATGGTAACGACGCTGATTATGGCGCGGATTCTATTAAGGTTCTGCGTGGCCTCGATGCGGTGCGAAAGCGTCCGGGGATGTATATTGGTGATACCGATGATGGGTCAGGCCTGCACCATATGGTCTATGAGGTCGTCGATAACGCGATTGATGAGGCGCTTGCCGGTCATTGTGACATTGTACAGGTGATTTTGAACGCTGAGGGCTCTGTGTCTGTGTCTGATAATGGGCGCGGTATCCCGGTGGCTATCCACTCAGAAGAAGGCGTCTCTGCGGCTGAGGTTATCATGACCCAGCTTCACGCAGGTGGTAAGTTCGATAATAATTCATACAAGGTCTCTGGCGGCCTGCATGGTGTGGGTGTGTCAGTTGTGAACGCCCTATCAAGCCATTTGACGCTTGAGATTTGCCGTGATGGTGAACGCCATGAGATGCATTTTGAACATGGCGAGGCAACAGACCGGCTAAAGGTTGTTGGCCCGTCACCAGATTATAGCGGCACAAAGGTCACCTTTATGCCCTCTGAAGAGACCTTCTCGCAGATTGTCTTTGACTTTACGACGCTTGAGCATCGTTTGCGTGAATTGTCATTCTTGAATTCAGGTGTCCGCATTCGCCTAACTGATATGCGCGGGGCAGAAGAGCGTGTGTCTGAGTTTTTCTATGAGGGCGGCTTGCTTGCCTTTGCCGATTATTTGAACCGGTCACGCACCCCTGTGCATGAGCCTATCTATAGCGTGTCTGAGCGTGAGGAAATTACGGTTGAATTGGCGCTAGGCTGGACAGATTCATTTCATGAGACATGTTTCTGCTTTACCAATAATATTCCGCAAAGAGATGGCGGCACGCATTTGGCTGGCTTTAGAGGCGCGCTGACACGTATTGTGAACCAATATGCGACTGAAACAGGTCTGGCGAAAAAAGAAAAGCTCCAGCTATCTGGCGAAGATTGTCGTGAGGGGCTAACCGCGATTGTCTCGGTCAAAGTGCCAGATCCAAAATTCTCGTCTCAAACAAAAGATAAATTGGTCTCATCAGAAGTGCGCCCGATTGTTGAATCAGCCGTATCTGATGCGCTTGGCCAATGGTTTGAAGAACATCCAGCAGAAGCACGCAAAGTCGTTGCCAAAGCCTTTGAAGCCGCCGCCGCACGTGATGCCGCGCGCAAAGCAAGAGAGCTGACGCGTCGCAAAGGTGTGATGGATATTGCCAGCCTGCCGGGCAAGCTCGCTGATTGTCAGGAAAAAGATCCGGCAAAATCTGAAGTCTTCCTTGTTGAGGGTGATTCTGCGGGCGGATCTGCCAAGCAGGGCCGTGATAGAGCCAATCAGGCGATTTTGCCTTTGCGCGGTAAGATTTTGAACGTCGAACGCGCGCGTCTTGATAAGATGCTCTCATCGGCAGAGATTGGCACGCTTATCACCGCCATCGGCGCGGGTGTGGGCAATGCTGATATGAATATCGACAAGGTGCGCTATCATAAGATTGTGATTATGACAGATGCTGATGTGGATGGATCGCACATTCGCACATTGTTATTGACTTTCTTCTTCCGTCACATGCGCCCGCTGATTGAAAAGGGCTATTTATATATCGCCCAGCCACCTTTGTTCCGCGCAAAAAGAGGCCAGTCAGAGGTCTATTTGAAAGATCAAAAAGCGCTTGATAATTATTTGGTGGATGCTGGCCTCAAAGAAGCCCGCTTGGCCAATGAGGCAGGGCTTCAGCTTGCAGGTAGTGATCTGAAAGAGATGGTCGAATTATCTATCTCAATCTCGCGTATGATTGCCAGCATGGCACGGTCTGAGGCGGCGAAATCTGTGATTGAGCAGGCGGCTATCGCGGGTGTATTGCGCGCCGCTATGCTTGATAATGCTGAGGCGGCGGCTTATTTGGCGACACGCCTTGATGCGCTTGCCCCGCCATTAGAGCGCGGCTGGCAGGGGATGGTTGAAGATGGTGCCAATGGCAATCAAATCGTCGTAAGGCGCGTATTGCGCGGCATTGAAGAGCGCCACGTCATTGATGCCAAGATGGTCTCATTGCCAGAAGCGCGCAGTCTTGACCAATATACAGCGCAATTACAATCTCTGTTCGAAAAGCCTGTGACATTTGAGAATAATACCAAGTCAGAAGCGATGACAGGGCCAACGCATTTGGCTGATCATGTGATGAATTTGGGCCGTAAAGGCGCACAGGTTGCCCGCTATAAGGGCCTTGGTGAGATGAACCCTGAACAATTATGGGAAACAACCCTCGACCCTGATGCGCGTGTCTTCTTGCAGGTAAAAGTCACCGAAGAAGAAGAGGCGGATAATGCGTTTTCAACATTGATGGGTGAGGCCGTTGAAGAACGCCGTGCCTTCATCCAAGAAAATGCCCTGAAAGTCTCGCATCTAGACGTTTAGCGCAAAACGACTAATGACAGCATAAAAGAGAGCGGTATTATGGCAGGTGAGATGATGAATAAAGCGCCTGCCTCTTCTGCGGTGCCGGCCTCTTCTGCGGTACAGGAATCAGTCCAGCCAGCGCAATGGCATTTAACCTCTC
>OBNQ01000032.1_pt1 | contig 20649 bp, 16 predicted proteins | sample 1494201 | NCBI WGS metagenome assembly OBNQ01 (sample SAMEA3275557, study PRJEB22092) | marine metagenome | biome: ENVO 01000043; feature: ENVO 00000569; material: ENVO 00002150 | collected 2014-06-21T11:00:00+00 | depth 2 m
GTTTGTTATACCTAGAATTTGTTATAATTGTAAAACACTTGGCATGACAAAATTTACACTTATATTTTGTAAATATTTACTTATTAAATCATTAACACTCTTTTCCTGTTCATAAAAGATATTTTTCGGTATCCCTAAAATAGTGGTGCGTGTCGTATTAAGCGGCGCACAAAAGGAGATGAAAATGGATGATCTAAATATCACAGACGACTCACAAGAGCGTATTACGATTTTGACAGATAGCTTTGATTCAGCGGCGATGGAATTTCACAAGCGCCGCATGGCGACTAAAGGCTATCGTCTTGAAAACCGTATTGCGGGCCATCAATTCTATATGTCAGAGGGCACAGAAGCCTCACGGTTGTTTGAAGGTGATGTGAAATACGCTGTGACATTCGTCCGCGACTAATCGGTAAGGTAATTTACGCGCTGACCGGCATTGGCCTGATTTGTGACCCCAATTCATAGCAGGCCAAGTAGGGCAGGGGGTAATGGGCCGCTTGATGACCCCTCAAGCGGTCCTTTTTTATGCCTATTTATGATGGCTAATAATGGCGCTAGAGCGCATCATCCTTGTGATAGCAAAGCGATAATAGAATACATAAGCCCATCATTGCACCGCAAATCTTCATCGCAAATTTGACCGTATCCGCATAGGCCTCTTTGATGATTATTTGCGCCATATCCCGTGATTCAACGGGCCAGTCATCAGGGAAAATCATCCCGCCAAGCTCATTTAAATGCGCTATCATAAAGCTTTGTGCCATCTCTGGCAGGGTGCCAAATAGCGCATGAGTGCGCAGATGGTTCTCAAATTCAAAGGCCATCGCATAGCCAATGGCGGCAATCGCCAATAGCGGGCCAATACGTGCCACCGCATTATTCACACCGCTCGCCAAGCCATCACGCCCCTTACCAGCCGATACCATCGCAACAGTGGTCACAGGCGCGGCAAAGGCGGCAACACCAAGGCCGAGCAAAATCATTGGCGCTAGAATTGTTTCAATATAGCGCCCATCTGTTTGTGATAGCCAAATAAAGGAGATGCCGAGCATGAGACTTGAAAGGCTCAAAATAGCGCGCGGGCCGTGTTTTGCCGTCCATTGCCCGGCATAGCGGGACAGGATTGTGACGAGAATGGAAATTGGCAAGGCGGCGGCCCCTGCTTGCGTGGCGCCATAGCCATAGGATTGCACAAGCAAGAAAGATAAAAAGAAGGTCGCGCTTTGGAAGCTGGCAAATAATAATAATGTGTGCAAATTCACAATCACAAAGCGCCTATCTTTGAATAAAGCAGGTGGTATCATCGGTGATTTACGCTTGAACTGGCTGAAGATAAATAGCCCGAATGTGAGGATGCCGGCGATGAGTAATTGGCTATGAAGGGCGGTAAAGCTGCCTTGCCTGCCAGCTTCCATCAGCGCATAGGTCATAAGCCCAAGCGCGATGGTGACAAGCCCGGAGCCAACAACATCAAGGGGCACAGTTTCTGGTGGCTCAAACGGGGGGCGTCTTAAGGAGCGCATTAACCATAGGACGAGCAAGCAGAGGGGCACATTGACCCAAAATATCAACTGCCATGAGAACAGATCAACCGCCAAGCCGCCAAAAAGCGGGCCGATAGGGATGGTGAGCGAGACAAGCGCTGACCATCTGCCAATCGCGGCCCCTCTATCTTCTGGCGCAAATGAGGCATTTAGAAGCGCGAGCGAGGCTGGCACCATCAAGGCGGCTGAAATGCCTTGCAGGGCGCGGAAGAATATAAGCGCGGAGGCTGAGGTTGAGAGCGCGCATCCAAGCGATGTTGCCGCAAACAGAGCAACGCCCCAATAAAGCGGCCTGCGTCGTCCAAGCGCATCACCAAGCGCCCCGCCTGCCATCAGCAAAGCCGCAAGCCCCAGCAAATAAATCTCAAGCACCCAATAAGTATCTGCCGCGCTGGCATTCAGATCTCTTTGGATAAAGGGCAGAGCCACATTCAGGGCGGTTGTATCAATGAAACCAATGCCTGTGACAAGCGCGGTGATAAAGACGACAAGGCGTTGTTCTGACTTGGAATAATGCGCCATCACATTGCCCCCTTATGCGCAAACGCCAAACTGAGGGTTTGCTGATAGTGCGCCCCTTTTGGCAAGAGGGATGAAGGGAAATGCGGCATATGCGGGCTGTTCGGCCAGTTTTGTGGCTCAAGGCATACCCCATCAAAGCCACGATAAGGCCTGCCATGATGATTAGGCGCGTTCTCATCCAAATGATGCGCGGTATAAAATTGCAGGCCGGGCTGGTCAGATGCGATTCTCATCTCAATGCCAGAATGCGGGCTAAAGAGACGCGCCACAGGTCTTATCGCTGAGGGGGTGGTGGATGAAAGACAGAAATTATGGTCAAAAGCACGCGGGCCAATCGCGGTTTGCTGGCGGAAATCAAACGCGGTATTGGCAACCGCCGCAATCTCGCCTGTCGGCAGATTTGCGTCATCCACTGGTAAATATTGCTCGGCCATTATTTGTAATTCATGCGCGCTAATATCAGCCTCATTATCAAGGCGGAAATAGCTATGATGCGCGAGGCTCATAAAGGTCGGCGCGGTGCTAGTGGCATGATAGCTGATGGTCAATGTCTGGTGCGCGGTGACCTCATAACGCGCCTCAATCTCAACCTTGCCAGGAAAGCCCATATGGCCATCTTCCTCTATCAGGCGAAAAGTGATGCTTGTCTTATCATGATGGACCAATTGCCAGAGGCGCGTGCCGCACCCTTGTGCGCCGCCATGCAAGATGGTCGTGCCATTCTCATTCGCATCAAGCAGGTGGTGTTTGCCGTCAATTGTGATTTCAGCTGGGGAAATACGATTAGCATAGCGACCAGCCGTTGCGCCCATATGACTGTGATGATGGGCATAATCACTTGGATCGCTAAAACCTAAAATAAGCGGCTGGTTATGGTCTGTCAGACGCAGATCATGCAAAGACGCGCCATAGTTGGTGACGCTAACAGACAGGCCATGTGCGCTGATTTGATGCGAGGTAATCGGGGGCATAGTCACCTTTGCCGCTGAGTGTTAAAAAATTGCAAAGCCATCTGTGATTGCCAGCAATCAAAGGGCTGTTTGCGGCCATGAAACCCGACATGACCGCCGCCTTTGGTTATAACGCAGAAAAGCGCTTTATGGGATTCTAATTTATGATAGGCGCTTGCAGGGATCAGCGGATCATTGTCACTATGGACCAGCAAGGTGGGGATTGTGATCTTATCAAGGTCACTCAGGGGCGTTGTGCCGCGGTAATAATCATCAGCATCTTGATAGCCGGCTATCTTGCTTGTGAAGATATCATCAAATTCACGCACTGATTTTATGGCGCGCAAGCGTGCCTCTGTCAGGCCAGCAGGGATAGTTGCGGCATCATCTTGCAAGCGCGCGATGGCAAGTGAGATAAGGCTATTGGTAAAGTGACGATTATAGAGATGGTTTCGCGGCTCGTGAAAGCGCCTTGCGCTATCTGTCATATCAATGGGTGCACAAAAGCTGGCTACCGCCTTTAATGCGGCGGGCGGGTGATAGCGGCTGACAAGATTGACCGCCATGGTGCCACCAAGCGAATAGGCGCACAGATATAAATCCTTCTCGGGGAAAGTTTCTGCTAGATGATGACAGGTGGCGGCAAGATCATCTGCGCGCCCCGCATGATAGTTTGACTTGGCCAGCGCACTGCCAGCACCCGCACCGCGCAGATTAAGGCGCAACGCATCATAGCCGCTATGCAGCGCGTCTCTTGCCAAATGGCGCACATAAGAGCTGTCGCAATCGCCGGCAAGACCATGCACGATGATGATAATCCCCTTGCTTTTGGGGTGCGTTGTTTCATGAAAGATGCCAAGCAAAGCATCGCCATCAGATAGCTCTATGCGCATGGGCGTGCCATCTTCAATGGGCGGTGTCAGGCGCAAAAGATGGTTGCGCATCGTCTGCAAATCGCCGCCTATCCAAGGCGCACGTTCCCCATGAAACGCTATCGCTCTATAGGGTAGGTCATGGCGTATAAACAATAGGGATCCCCTTTCTTAACCGCCGCTTTTGCGCTTGGTATCTTTCGATCATATTCTTTCAAAAACCCGTTTTGTAATAATATTACCTTGTAAGATAGGGCGGGTTTATAAGCAGGGCTAGCCCTTTTATTGTCAGGCTCTCTGTGATATGATCGACCAAGAGATCGAGGCGTGCCTTATCAGGTGATGTGCCATCTTGTGACGATATAGCGCGTTTCATAAATCAGCAAAAGCCTTGTTTGCTTTTATTCAGACTGCCAGCATTATGCCATGATAATAAGGCATTATATCAACTAGCGGCATAGCCGAGTTTTAACGCACAAGCATAGGAGATATCATTATGAATGACAGTGACCATGATATCACCGCGACAGATGCTGAGGTCTCTCAAATTCCTGCCAAATCTCTTTATGGCCTGACGCCAAAGGTTGAGGCCGCGATTATGGCTGCTGTTGAGGCAGGCGAGCAACGCCGTGTCCGCGCGCTGACAGCGCCGCTTCACTCGGCGGATATGGCAGATTTGCTTGGCCGTATCTCACCAAAGAAATGTAGCCAGCTTTTGCGCATGCTAGGTGATGAGCTAGATCCTGAGGCGATGACCTATCTTGATGAAGACGTGCTTGAACAGGTGCTTGATATTATCGGCCCTGAGGCGATCGCCAAAGCTTTGCCTGAACTTGATTCAGATGATGCGGTGACGATTGTTGAAGAGCTTGAGCCTGAAGAGCGCGATGAGGTGTTGAAAAACCTGACCGTGCAAGATCGTGTTTTTGTGGAGCAGGGCCTATCTTACCCTGAGGATTCTGCGGGCCGAATGATGCAACGTGAGATGATTATGTTGCCGCCTTATTGGACTGTGGGCCAGACGGTGGATCATCTGCGCGGCGTGTCTAGTCATGATAATCAGGATTTCTATTTGATTATGGTGGTGGATACGAATTTTCACCCGATTGGTGAGATTAATGTGGGCCGCTTATTGCGTGCGAACCGTCCTGTAAGGCTCTCTGAAATCATGACGGTCGATTTTCGCTCAGTGCCTGTGAAAATGGACCAAGAAGAAGTCGCGATGCTGTTCCGCCGTTATGGGATGGTGGCGACCTCTGTTGTCAATGAAGATGGCAGGCTGGTCGGTGTTATCACGCTTGATGATATTGTGGATGTTATCGATGAAGAGGCCGAAGAAGATTTGATGGCCCTTGCGGGTGTGTCTGATGCGTCTATTCGCTCCTCTCTTCTTGAGACATTTCAAGGGCGTGCTGGCTGGCTGTTATTGAACCTATTAACGGCCGTTCTTGCCTCTTTGGTCATTGGCCTGTTTGAGAACACATTAGAACAAGTCGTTGCCTTGGCGGTGTTAATGCCAATCGTCGCCTCGATGGGCGGTAATGCTGGCACACAGACTGTGACGGTCGCTGTGCGCGCCATTGCGATGCAGGAATTTAGCACCCAATCAGCCGCACGCTTTGCCCTTCGTGAATTGCTTGTTGGCGCGGTAAATGGCGTTTTATTTGCGATTATCGCCGCCGTGGTCTCTTATATTTGGTTTGGTGATATTTGGATTTCCTTAATCCTTGGCGGTGCGATGGTGATTAATTTGGTCATCGCTGGTCTGACAGGCACATTGGTGCCATTATCATTAGTGCGATTTGGGGTTGATCCAGCTGTCGCCTCATCCGTATTTATAACCACTATCACAGATGTGGTGGGCTTCTTTGTCTTCTTAGGTCTAGCCGCTTTATTTTTGCTATAGGATATTATGGGCGTTCATCTAAAAAAATTATCAGTGGGGTCTGTGTCGATTGACTCAATGCGTGAATGGCAGGGCCAACGCCTCAAAGCAGGCCTGCCGATTATCCATCCCACGCGCAATTGGCCGCGCCGTAAAGATGAATTGCTTGATGGCGGGTCTATCTATTGGATTATCAAAGGCAAGATGCAAGCCCGCCAACGCATCGATGATATGATTGAGCTGACAGGCGCAGATGGGGTCAAGCGCTGTGGTATCGTCCTGAACCCTGAGATTATCCCTGTCTGGCCGCGCAAAGAGCGCATCTTTCAAGGATGGCGCTATCTTGAGCTTGATAATGCGCCAGATGATATGCCAGCCGATATCAGTGATGGCGCCTCTATGCCAGCTGAGCTTGCCTCTGAGTTACGTGATTTGGGGCTTTTATAGGGGCGGCTATCTGTCATCCCGCCTAATTATCGCGTCGCCATTGTTCGGGCGTCTTGAAGGTACCTGCCCATAGGCCTCTTTTGGCCGCTTTTGCTTCGGCCTCATCACCAATATAATCGAGGGAATAGCGGCGATAGGCCAATGCCCAGCCAGCGCGCACCATGCCAGCGCTGATATCAACCCCGCGATGATAGCAACGCATCACAAACCGCCCATAACGGTCAGTATCAAGATGATCGCATTTAAGCGTCGCATTGTGGCCTAGCACAGACGCCAAATACGCTTGTGCCGATTTTCCGCAAGAATAATCACCGCCTGCCTGACAGATTTGGCGCATTTCGGGGGCGTCAATGCCATGTAATCTGATACGTATCTCGCCCGCGCGCAAGCTGTCGCCATCTGTGACTTTGGTGATGGTTAGCAGCTTTGTATCCTTGATTTCTGCCGCATGGGCAATGCTAGCTGTGCCATATACAAACAGCGTGCAAAGCAAGATAGTGAAAGGGCGGTGTAATCGCTGCATTGTGATGGTTCAGTCTCATCTCTTTGAAGGGCGTGCCAGGTCATTTATAAATTAGAATAATCTAATATTATAAGATAACTCAAGAGATGAGGGTGGAAGTCTTTATCGCTAAATGCACCTCTCCCAAAGGAGAGGGCAGATAGCCTAAAAGAGCGTCATGCTAGTCTGAAAGGATGATTATTCCTTGGGCGCTAATAGCCCGTAATTATCGGGAATATAGGGATTATCTGCGAGCGGATCATCTTCTGCTATTTCAGCGACATCCTCGACCCAAGCTGTTTCAGGGTTCAAGGCAACACCCACAGCTGTACCTGCTTCTGGCACCGCAACAAACGGCCCTTGCGCTTCGTTTGGCACAGATTCACGCGCCGTCATACGCAATAGGACAAACAGGCCAAAGGCAAAATGTATCAGCGCAATAGTGCCATAATAACCAATATTACCCACAACTTCCATTATCAGCGCGACCAAAGGTGAGCCGATAACAGAGCCAGCGCCATTGACCATAATCAATGCCGAAGCCGTGCCGACCATCTGTGCAGGGCTAAGATAATCATTGGCGTGGGCGATACACAGCGAATAGAGCGTCAAGGACATGCCGCCAAATAATCCCATGATGAGATATAATAGCCATATATTATCTGCGCCAGCAAACACCGCCATGCCTGCAAATATGCCTGATAAGAATGTCACAAACAAAATCACAAGACGTCTATCAATAATGTCTGATAGGCGCCCAACAGGATATTGCACCACCACCGAGCCAATGGTGATAGACACCATGAACAGCGCCACCTGACCAGAGCTGAGGCCGATATTGGTGCCATAGACAGAGCCCATACCAAACATCATCGCCGCGATAATGCCCTGCATCCCCATACCCACAAAGGCGAGGGGCGAGATGCTAAATAGGCGGCGCAAGGAGATGCTCTCATTCAGGGTAAAATCAGGCGCTTTGCCAACAGATATCAAAATCGGCACAACGGCAATCGATACCGCCACCGAAGCAATCAAGAACAAGGTCGCTGATACGCCATCATCAAGACCGGCAATCAGCTGGCCAATACCCATCCCGCCCATGGTGATAATCAGGTACATAGAGAGAATCTGGCCACGTGTTTTATTGGTGGCTTGGTCATTCAACCAGCTTTCCACAACAATATACATGCCCGCATAGGCAAGGCCTGACAGAATGCGCGTTGTCCCCCAAATAATGGGATCAATCACAATAATATGCATTAAGACGGCCGCAGAAGCGATGGCGGCAAGCGCCCCAAAAACACGGATGTGACCAACAAGCGCGAGGAACCGCGGCACAAAAAGTGAGCCGAGGAATAGGCCAAGAAAATAGCCACCCATCACAAGACCAGATGTTAAATTGGAAAAGCCCGCCTCAGATGAGCGCACACCCAAAAGAACAATTTGAATACCATTGCCTATCATAATCAAGGCAAGGCCGAAAAATAATGTCCAAGATGACAACATAACAGAGAACATGTGACTGGTTTCCTTCTCACCAAAAATGCCACAAACATAAAAATGGCCACCTAATCAAAGATAACCATTTACTCCTACTCCCCATATTTTATGCTCTAAGCCATAGGCAGATAATAAAATACCTTGTTGCGTTTTCTATGAGCGCATTTTATCAAGCTGACAACAAAAAAATTGTTTTCAGATAGTTTTTATTTTTATTGGGGATTTGGAGTAAGGCTTCATGCAAATTGATTGGGCAAATTTAACGATCTTAGAATCGACGCTAGGCGGGGCATTGATTGGCCTTGCGGCGGTATTATTAATGGCTTTTAACGGCCGTATTATGGGTATTTCGGGCATTGCCGGCATGGCCCTTCATAGCCGTGACGGGCGTGGTTGGCGCATCGCCTTTTTGGTTGGCACAATCGCAGGGCCGTTATTATTCACAGCCCTATTTGGCCGTGTTGAAATGGAGATGGTTGCCTCATTGCCAATGCTCGCCATCGCTGGTTTAGTGGTCGGTCTTGGCACCGCCTTGGGCTCTGGGTGTACATCAGGTCACGGCATTTGCGGTATCTCACGCTTTTCAGTGCGCTCTATTGGCGCCACGATTTGTTTTGTTGCAACAGGCATGGTGACAGTGTTCATCATCGGCCTTCTATAGAAATAAGGGAGCCGTATCATGACGAAAACGTCTCTATCAGCTCTTATCATCGGGCTTCTTTTTGGCTTTGGTCTTGCGCTTGCGGGTATGTTGAACCCTGCGAAGGTGCAAGGCTTTTTGGATATTACACGCATCTGGGATCCCTCACTTGCCTTTGTGATGGTTGGCGGGATTATTGTTGCCGCTATTGGCTTTCCGCTTGTCACACGTGGCAAGGCGCCTGTTTTGGGCGGGTCATTTAATTTGCCAGAAATGGTGAAGCTTGACCGTCAATTGCTTATCGGCGCGGCGCTCTTCGGCATTGGCTGGGGGATTGGTGGTCTCTGTCCGGGGCCAGCCTTTGCGGTGCTATCACTTGCTTTTTGGCCTGTGATTATTTTTGTGGCTTTCATGGCGCTAGGCCTTGTGATCGGCAATAAATTAAAGAGCTAAAGCCTCATCTAATTGTGCGGCGATAGTGGCAAATTCTGCCTCTAATGCCCCGCATGCTTTCTCAAAAGAGCTTTGTTGCATCACGCGGCAAAGCTCTTTTTTAAAGGAGGCAGGTTCTGTGTCTGCCCCTGCTTGGCGCGGCATCATTACCGCGCTCATCAAGGATAGATGGTTGAATAAAGCGATCGCCTCATCAGGCGACTTCTTGGTCAAATGCGTCAAAAATTCACAATCAAGCAAGCCACCTGCGCGCTTTTTAAAGTCCCATTCTTCATGTTTTTGCGCGCGCAACTTTTGCCGCAATAGGTTGATGTCCCCGACCAGTGCCCCTCGCTCTATAGGCGCACTAAGCATGGTCGCGATCAAATCGTCAATTTTATGCGCAAATGCAGGGCTCGTTATAGGTTGCGCTAGCAAGCGGGCCTTATGAAGGGCTAGCCGCTCAAAAGGCCAAGCTTTTTCTGCCAGATACTCTTGCCAGCCCGGAAAATAGGTCGCAAGCGGACCTGCGTTGCCGTCAGGGCGCAATCTTGCGTCAATCTCATAAAGACTGCCAGAGGCGGTTTGCGCGCTTGTCCAACTCAACAGCCGTTGGGCTAATCTTGTGTAATAATGCGTTAAGGATAGCTGTTTTGGCCCATCAGACATCACCGCTTTATCACCATCATATAAAAAGATAACGTCAATATCAGATTGCGGCGTCAGGCGTCTTTGCCCCGCGCGGCCGAGCAACAAGACAGCAAAATCACCGCCCTCTATGGTGCCATGCTGTGCTTCAAATTCACTGATGGTAATCGCAAAACAGGCAGATAGGCACGCATCACTCAGTGCGCTTAGATATTCGTGCGCCTCTTCGGCGGCGGCGGGATAGGTGATAATATGCGCTTCGGCACGGAATTTTGCCTCTCTTGCCACAAGGCGAATAGCATCAAGCTGTAATTCAGCCGGCTTGCCTTTCATCTCATTGGCCAGCCATTGGTCGAAATCACTATGCACAGATAGGGGCGCAAAAAAGCTTTCATCAAGCATTTGCTCAAAAATATGCGGGCTCTTGGTCAAGGTACGCATGAGCGAGGGGGCGCTCAATGTGAAGTCAGAAATCAGCTCAATAAGCTGTGGGTGCTGGTTGAGGAGCGTGAATACTTGCACCCCTGCTGGCAAGGCTTCGAGGAATTGGGCAAAGCCCATAAAATGCGCGTCAATATCGCTGCCCTTGGCAAGCTCAGTCAGGACAATCGGCAATAGGCTTTGCAATTCTTGGCGCGCCCGCTCGCTTCTTGTGGCGGGCAGTCTGCCAGACATCCAGCTCTCGATTGTGCGCAGTATATCATCAGGCCGCTGGAAGCCTTTCTCAGCCAAAAAGACCTGCTGTGCCCCCTCATCAGCGGGCCAAGCACCGCGTCGCAAAGCGCCTTCATGGGCGGCTATCATATCACCTATTATCGGATGAGAGGCGGACTCTTTGGTCGCTGATTGGAGGGTGGTCAGGTGCTGATAAAGGCTGGTCGCATCTTCAAAGCCTGCAAAACGCGCAAATTGTGTGAAATCATCCCTGTTATTGGGCGTTTGATAGATATGCGCATCACGGCAATATTGCAGGCGATGCTCAAGCGCGCGCCATTGCCAATAAAGCGCAATCGACTGTGTGGCTTGCGCGCTGGTCAAATGCCCAGCTTGTGCCAAGGCGGCAAGGGCTTTATCTGTTTGGCAGGAGCGCAATTGCGGGTCACGCCCGCCATGAAGCAATTGTAATAAATGCGTCATCATCTCAATATGGCGAATGGCAAAGGCGCCTCTTTTGACATCAAACGCCCATGCTTGCTGGCTCATCGGGTAGTGGGTAACCCATGCGGTGAGGTCTGTGAGGATGGAATAATCAAGCTGTCTGCGCCAAATAAAGGGCGAAATGGCCTCAAGGAAAGATTTGCCAAGGGCAAGATTGCCTGCGACGGGCCGCGCTCTGATAAAGACGGCACGCTCCCAACTGCGGGCGATGGATTCATAATAGCTAATCGCCGCATCTGTTGATAGCGCAATCGCTGTTGCCCCCGGGTCAGGGCGCAGACGCAAATCAACACGCCAACCAAACCCATCAGCTGTTTGCTTTTGCAGGATTTGTATAAGGGCGCGCGAAATCTTGACGTAATCAGCGCTGCTCGCCCCTTCATAGGACGCATCATACAAGATGATGAGGTCAATATCGGAGGAGTAATTAAGCTCATGCGCGCCAAGCTTGCCCATCCCGAGAATGACCATCGCTTGCGGTGATATGCCCGCACGCTCTGTTAGGTGTAAAAGCGCCTCTTGAAGCGCAAATTCAGCGCATTGTGATAGATGCTTCATCTGCGTCTCAACGCTGATACTGCCTGCTAGTTCGGCAAGCGCAAGCGCAAGATAGCACCGATAACGATATTGTCGCACGGCTTTCATCACGCTCTCATCATCAGAAGCCTCACGCAGACGCTTTGTTAAATCGCCCTCTGCCTGTGACACGATAGGGGCGATGTCCCCGGCAAGGGCGTGCTGGCAATCATCTGGATAATGGGCGGCATTGCGCTTGAGGGCATGATGCAAATGCGGGGCGGCATAGATGATGGCGGCGATTAGATCTGTCTGTGCTGTGTCACTATCTCCTATTTGCCTGTCGCCTTTTTGACAGTCAGCCGCATCTAGGCACCATAAGTCTCTCAGCCTGTCATCTTGCGGCAGGAGAGGGGGTGCTAGCTTGTCTGCTAGGGGCGGATTATGGGCGCTAGTTTTTGTCATCTCACCATAGTTTATAGCTAAATAAGCTTATTGATAAAGAGCGATAGCCGTTTTTAGCCTACTAAGATAGCGCGCCCTTTGGCAATCAAATCAAGGTGCCGTGACCAGCGATAGGTCGTCAAAACAGACGCCACCGTCAAGCCAATGCCAAGACCGCCCCACACAGAGGCTGGGCCAAATTCAAACACAAAGGCAAATAGGATAGCACAACCAACGCCCACCCCCCAATAAGAGGCAACCGCGATAACCGCCGGAATTTTTGTATCATTGATACCGCGCAATTTGGCGCCAGCTATCACTTGCATGCCGTCAACCACTTGGAATAGGCCAATATAGAAAAGCATCGCCACAACCACAGGCAGGGTCGCGCTGTAATTAGCATCGCTTTCTTTGATAAAGATATTTGCCAATTCTGTGGGAAAGATAAGCAATAAGATGGTCATTGGAAGGGCGATAATCAGGCCAAGCATATGCGCCGACCAGCCAGCGGTGCCGACATTATGCGCTTCATTCGCGCCAGCCGCTCTGCCCACAACAGACGCGGTCGCCTGTGACAGGCCAAGTGGCACCATAAAGGCCATAGCCGCGATTTGATTAGCAATGCCAGCAGAGGCAAGCGCCGTGGTGCCGAACGTGCCAATCATAAAGCCAGCAATGATAAACATGCTTGTTTCACTCAAGACAATCACCGCATTGGGAATGCCAAGGCGAATAATGCGCCGCATCAAGCTGATATCAATGCGCCACAGCCTTTTGAACGGATGCATCGCCGCAAAGGCAGGGTTAAATTGCACATAAAGCGCGAATAAAGCTGTCATCGATAGATAGCTGATGAAGGTTGCGATAGCGATCCCCTCTAGCCCCATCGGCGCAATCCCAAAGCCGCCATTTGCCAAGAGGGGGTTTAAGACAAGATTTATCGCCAAGCCTATTAGGGTTATGACAAGCTGTGCTTTTGTCTTTTGCGTGCCAATGACAAAGAAACGGAAAATCAGAAATAAGAAAAAGGCAGGTAATGTCAGGCCAGACCAGAACAAATAAGGCTTGGCATGCGCGGCCACATCTGCGCCTTGCCCTAATAAGGTCAGGATAGGCGCGCCAAAGATAACAAGCGGCATGAAAAGCACGCTCAGAAGCAGGGCAATCACAAGCCCTTGGCGAAAGGTGCGCCGTGCCCCATCATTATCGCCGCTCCCTATTGCTTGCGAGATTAGGGGCGAGATAACAGCTGTAAGGCCAAGGGTGAAGAAATAAAGCGGCTGGTAATAGCGAATAGCCAAAGACCCTGCGGCAAGGTCAAAGACGCTTAGATGCCCCATCATAATGATATCAGCCGTCATAATGCCAAAAGAGGTCACTTGCGAGGCCACCAAAGGCAACATGAGCTTTGTTAAACGGCGCATCATATCGCCCGAAATAAATTGTGATGGTATATAAAATGGTTTCACAAAAGCGGCCTTAGCGTCAGAATATGGTCAGATGAAAAATAAGTATCATGGATGTTGGACAATAACGTATTGGGCGCTTATAAGATAGCGCAAATGAAAGACTGGCTATTCATCCAACAACCTGTGTCTATCGTAATGATAAACAAGAAAGAATAGGCGCCCTCATAGGGGGGCGGCTTAGTGATGTTGTCGCATTTTTCCATTCGTTATTTACATTATTTGCTTAGATAGTTTTTCCCCAATCATGACTCTTTTTTGAAGAGCAGAGCAGAGGCCCTTATGTTCAAGAAAATCATCCTGACATTTTTAGTGCGTGGTGTGCCAGCCATTATTGTTTTTGCCGGTTTTATTGCCCTTTATAATTATTTGGTGGCAACAAAGCCGCAGGTTGAATCAGAACCTGCCGCGCCGCAAATTTGGACAGTGAAACAGGTAGAAGTTGAAAATAGGCAAGCCCAGCCTGTTGAAATTGCCTATGGGACGGTCGAAGCCTCGCGCACCGCAGATGTGCGGTTCTCGGTCCAAGGTGAGGTCGCATGGATTTCACCAAAGATGCGCAATGGTGCCAAAATAGTTAAGGGTGATGAGCTTGCCCGCCTTGATATGACGCGCTATCAGCTGGCTCTTGATGAATTGCTTGCCCAAATCGCTGGTGAAGAGGCGCAAACAGCCTCTCTTGAAACACAGCTTGCGTTGCGTGAAAAGACACTTGCCCGTACAAAAGGCATGGCCCAGCAGAATGTTGTCTCAGATGCGGTTCTTGATGATGCGGAATTGGCAGTTGCTGTCACAAAAGGACAGCTGATTGCCTCGCAATCACGCACCGCCCAATTGCGCGTGGCTGAACGTGCGCGCCGCAAAGATATTGAAGATTCAAGCCTGAAAGCGCCTTTCACTGGCACGCTTTCAAATGTGAATGTCGGCCTTGGTCAAATCGCCTCATCAGCGGTGGCGATTGCGCGTATCACCGACCAAAGCTCGCTTGAAGTGCCGTTTGTGGTAAAGGCAGAAATCTATGCCAATGCGCTGGAATTGCTTGGCCAGACCGTGTCGGTTACATGGCAGTCAGGCGACCGCGAGGTTGCGCGCGCAAAGGCCTTTATCGCCAGAACAAATGCTGAGCTTGATAAAATTGATGGGGGCGGGCGCTTTTATGCTGAGCTGATTGACGCAGAAAAATCAGCCATTCGCCCGGGCGCCTTTGTGAAAATCGAATTTATTGGCCGCTCGTTCAAGAGCGTTGCGGCATTGCCTGAAGAGGCGCTATTTGGCGATGATTTGGTCTATATCAATGAGGGGGGCACTGTGCGTTCTCAAAAGGTAGAGCTTGTGTGGCGTGAGCCGGGGACGGTCTATCTGAAAGGCCTTGAAGATGGCACCCAGCTGGTGGCAACGCGCCTGCCGGGTATCGGTGATGGTATCAAAGTGCGCACTGTCTCAGCTGGTCAATAAGCGGAATACGAAAAGGAGCAAAATAATATGTTTGCATCAATGATTGAGTTTTTCGCGCGCCATAGAACCGCCGCCAATATTGTGATGGTTGTGATGGTTGTCACGGGCATTATCTCAGCTGATAGGTTGAACCGCCAGTTTTTCCCAGATGTAGATGTGGAAATAGTCGCGGTCTCTGTGGTCTGGTCAGGCGCGACGGCCGAAGATGTCGATAGTAACATCGTCCAGCCCCTAGAGCCTGAATTGCGCACCATTGCCAATGTGAAAAAGGTCTCATCAAGCTCATTTGAAGGGGTCGCACAAACACAAGTCGAATTTGTCTTTGGCACAGATATGCAAAAGGCATTGGCAGATGTAGAAGCGGCCGTTGGCCAAGTTGATTTTCCCAAAGATGCCGAGGCAGCGAAGGTTGTAAAAGGCGAGTTTTATGACACGATTTCACGTGTCGTGCTTCATGGCCCATTACCGCTGGAAGCTTTGCGCTATTATGGCAAATCTATCAAAGAAGATTTGTTGCAGATTGGCGTTGATAAGGTCGAAGTTCTCGGTCTGCCTGATGAAGAAATTCTGATTGAAGTCAATGAATTAGAGCTTGCACGCTTGGGCCTTACGCTTGGCAGCATCTCTAATGTGATTGCCTCGTTGTCGGTTGATGTCCCTGCGGGCCGGTTTGCGGATGGGGCTTTGCGCGTGCGCTCATTGGGGTTACGTAAAACGGCGAATGAATATCGTGATGTTGAAATCCTGTCGCGCCCTGATGGTAGCCGTGTGCTATTGGGCGATGTGGCGACTATCACAGATACCATCTCAGATCCTGCGACCTTACAATTTTATCGTGGCAACCCTGCGGTAGAGCTGCATATTCAGCGCGGCAAATCATCTGATAGCTTGACCGTAAATGCGCTTGTGCAGGATTTTATCACGCAAAAGCAACGTGAATTGCCAACGAATTTAACGCTTATCCAGCATGATGTTGCGGCGATTTTGATCTCTGAGCGTATCAGCTTGATGGTTGAAAATGGTCTTGGCGGTCTGTTGATTGTGATGGGCGTTCTGTTCTTATTCCTGTCTAGCCGTGTTGCCTTTTGGGTGGCCGCTGGTATTCCTGTGGCGTTCTTGGCAACCTTCTCTGTGATGCTTGTCTCTGGTCAGTCGATTAATATGATCTCGCTCTTTGGTCTTATCATGGCGCTTGGGATTGTGGTGGATGATGCGATTGTCATTGGGGAGCATGCGGAATATCTGCGTCAAAAGCGTAATTTGCCTATCGCAGATGCCTCTGTGCTAGCGGCAAAACGTATGGGGCCACCGGTTATCTCAGCGATGCTGACAACCGTGGCGGCTTTCTTGCCTCTCTTTATGGTCAAGGGCATTATTGGCGTCATCATTGGCGCTATTCCTGCGGTGGTTTGTGCGGTGCTTGTCGCATCATTGCTTGAATGTTTCTTCATTCTGCCAGCTCACTTGGCGCATTATGGCGCGGCCAAGACATCAGAGCCTTCATGGTTTAGACGGACATTTGATGGCGGCTTTAACTATTTCAAAGACCGTATTTTTTATCAGATTGTCAAAGCGACTTTCCGCTTTCGTTATGTGACTTTTGCCTTTGCTTTCGGTTTGCTGATCTTTGCGGTTGGCATGATGGCAGGCGGGCGTGTGAATTTTGTCTTCTTCTCCGCGCCAGAGGCCGACCGTGTTTTTGCTAATGTGACAATGGCATCAGGGGCGACCAGAACACAGACATTGACCATGCTAGAGGAGGTCGAACGCGCGCTTGATAAGGTCCAAGATGATTTGACGCAAGATGATGAAGAGCTGGTGCGCTTTGCCTATTCAAAAATTGGTGGCACCTTCACAGCTGATCCCGGCACACCGGCAGGTGGCTCGAATGAGTTGCTAGCAGGGATGGTGATTGAGCTTATCACCGCTGATAAGCGCGCTGTGCGTGTTGATGAATTTGTTGATGCGCTGCGTGCTGAGATTAAGCCGATGCCGGCGCTTGAGCGTCTACTGGTGCGTGCGCCTACAGGGGGGCCTCCTGGTCGTGAATTTGATTTGCGTCTGATGGGTGATGATCTTGAATTGCTAAAATTATCAGCGCTTGAGATTGCCCAAAAGGTAGATGCTATTCCGGGCACAAATGATATTGATGAAAACCTAAATTATGGCGCAGAAGAGCGGATTATCCGCTTAACATCGCTTGGCAGGTCGCTTGGCTTTACTGTCAGCTCTGTTGGCTCACAGGTAAGAGCGGCGCTTGATGGGTCTGTGGTTAAACGCTTCCCAAGAGGCGATGAGGAAGTCACCGTGCGCCTATCTCTGCCGCGCGCAGATGTGGCGACAGATTCGCTTGGCTCATTGCGCCTGATTACCCCGCAAGGCACCTATGTTGATTTGGCTGATGTGGCGACGATTGAGCCACGCCTTGGCTTTAATGTTGTGCGTCGCCAAGATGGGTTCCGTGAGGTCGCTATCCAAGGTGATTTGGATGATAAGGTGATTAACACAACCCAAGCCAAAGACGCTATTTTGGCTGATGGGCTTGACGAGGCTGTGACGGGCAAGGGCCTTCGTTATCGCTTTGATGGCCGTGATCAAGAGCAAGGTGAGGCGTTTGCTGATATGTCGACAGGCGGGACGCTTGCTTTGATTTGCATCTATGTGATTTTGGCATGGGTATTCTCTAGCTGGTCACGTCCTTTTGCTGTGATGATTATGATCCCTTTTGGCCTGATTGGCGCGGTGGTTGGTCACTATGTGATGGGTCTATCGATGAATATCCTGTCAATGTTTGCGCTTGTCGCGCTCTCGGGGATTGTGGTGAATAACTCAATCATCCTTGTGGCAACCATCACAAGGCGGCTTGAAGAGCTTGACGGGGATTTTGAGACAGCCGTCATATCAGGCGCTGTGGACAGGTTGCGGCCTGTCTTATTGACCTCTATGACGACCATTGGCGGCTTGTCGACTTTGATGTTCGAGACATCCTTGCAAGCACAATTTTTGATCCCCATGGCAACTACTTTGGTCTTTGGACTAGCCGTGACAACCGCTTTGGTGCTATTCCTAGTGCCAGCAACTTTGGGTATTGGCCGTGATATTGGCCAGGGCGTGAATGCGGTCATAAGACCGGTTGTACGCATTTTCCAGAGAGGCTAAGTGTCTAGCGCCCTGATAATAAGTGCCAATAAACTGGCAAAAGGGCGCTAGTCAAAGAATATCGCAAGGGGAATATTATGGCTGGCAAAGGTCGTCCAACAAAAGGTAATAGCGGGGCTAGCACAAGAGGCAGCTCAGGGCGCTCTTATCGTGGTCATGCAGGGTTAACGCAAACACCGCGCAATATGCGCAAGCGTAAAGCCTCATCAAATAGATGGATTGAACGCCAGCTAAATGACCCCTATGTGCAAGAAACGCACAAGCGAGGCCTGCGGTCACGTGCGGCGATTAAGTTTGAGCAAATTGAAGATCGTTACCCCTTCCTTGCGCCGCATATGCGGGTGGTTGACCTTGGCTGTGCGCCGGGCGGCTGGTTGCAGGTGGTCTCGGAGCGTATCAAGCTGAATAAGGGCGAGGGCGCTCTGGTTGGGATTGATTTGCTTGAAACTGACCCAATTGGCGGCGCGCAAATTCTTGTCGGTGATATTACCGAGCCTGAGATGCTTGATGCGGTCTATAAGGCGATTGATGGCAAGGCTGATGCGGTTTTGTCAGATATGGCGGCGGCCACCACAGGTCATCGTCCAACCGACCATTTGCGCACAATGGCCTTGCTTGAGATAGCGCTTGATTTTGCCATTGGGATCTTAACGCCGGGCGGCACATTCTTGGCAAAGGCTTTCCGCGGTGGTGCTGAAAAGACCTTGATGGATTTGCTTCATAAGCATTTTGAAAAAGTGCGCCATATCAAGCCGCCTGCTAGTCGCCAAGAATCTGTTGAGACCTATTTGCTTGCAACAGGCTTTAAAAACCCTGAAAGCGATGCAGATAGCTAGGCAGGGCTTGCGAATTTTTGTGGTTTTGCTGTTTAATTAAGCATTTATGAAATTGCCGCAAAATCCGCTCTGGTTTTTTCTGGAAAACAAGCGTATAAGGCATTGCCAACTGTAGCTATTTTATCAGCACGCACCATAAGCGATGCTAGAAAGGCAGTGGCGCTATGTCCCATTCGGAAAATTCCTCCCCATTTGATCATGCTGGCAATCCGCGTATTCGCGATGCTTTAACATTTGATGATGTCTTGCTAGCACCGGCGCATTCTGAGATTCTGCCTGCTCACACCGATATTACCGGACAGCTGACGCGCAATATTTCTTTGAAAATGCCGCTTATCTCTGCGGCGATGGATACGGTGACCGAACATAGGCTAGCGATTGCGATGGCACAGCTTGGCGGGATTGGCGTTGTTCACAAAAATTTCACTATTGAAGGTCAAGCAGCAGAGGTTGCGGCCGTCAAACGCTATGAGGCAGGGATGGTTGTAAACCCGGTCACAATTGCGCCAGAGGCAAGGTTGGGTGATGCGCTTGAATTGATGGGCGCACATAAAATTAGCGGCGTGCCTGTGGTCGATGGCGACAATAAATTAGTCGGCATTTTGACCAATCGTGATGTCCGCTTTGCCCGTGACCATGAATTGACCGTCAGCGAATTGATGACAAGAGATGTGGTGACAATCGAAGCTGATGCCTCGGCTGGTATGGCGCGCAAATTATTGCATGAGCACCGTATTGAAAAGCTTGTAGTGGTCGATAAAGACCATCATTGCACAGGCCTTATCACGGTCAAAGATATTGAAAAATCACATAATTATCCACTTGCATCAAAAGATGGTGCTGGCCGTTTGCTTGTCGCGGCGGCAACAGGGGCTGGCCCTGATGGGATTGCCCGTGCTGAGGCACTGATTGATGCTGGCGCTGATGTGATTGTGGTTGATACAGCGCATGGCCATTCGCAAGGTGTGCTATCGACCGTTTCTGAGGTGCGTAAATTATCAAATAATGTTGATATTATTGGCGGCAATGTCGCCACAGCCGAAGGCGCTCAAGCCCTGATTGATGCCGGTGTTGATTGTGTGAAAGTCGGCATTGGCCCTGGCTCTATTTGTACAACACGCATGGTTGCAGGTGTCGGTGTGCCGCAATTAACCGCGATTATGGATGCGGCGGCTGTTGGGCGTGCGGCAGGTGTGCCTATCATCGCTGATGGCGGCATTAAATATTCAGGCGATTTGGCCAAAGCCATTGCCGCCGGCGCAAGCACTGCGATGGTTGGCTCTTTGCTGGCTGGCACAGATGAGACGCCGGGTGAGGTATATCTTTATCAAGGGCGCTCTTATAAGGCCTATCGCGGGATGGGCTCTTTGGGGGCGATGGCGCGTGGGTCTGCTGACCGCTATTTCCAAGATGAAGTCTCAACACCTTTGAAAATGGTGCCAGAAGGCATTGAAGGGCAAGTGCCTTATAAAGGCCCTGCGGGTAATGTCTTGCACCAATTGGCTGGCGGCCTTAAGGCGGCGATGGGCTATACGGGTTCTGCGACGATTGAAGAGATGCAAGCACGTGCCCAATTCTTGAAAATCACAGGGGCAGGCTTGCGTGAAAGCCATGTGCATGATGTGACAATCACCAAAGAAGCACCGAATTATCGCCCAGGTGTTTAGGCC